>Ga0310344_10000332_pt1 | contig 37715 bp, 38 predicted proteins | sample HC15DNA20200_MG_FD_203801 | JGI IMG/M metagenome (GOLD analysis project Ga0310344, IMG submission 203801) | Marine microbial communities from station ALOHA, North Pacific Subtropical Gyre - HC15-DNA-20-200_MG | ecosystem: Environmental > Aquatic > Marine > Oceanic | place: Pacific Ocean: North...
GCATGTCTCACAGGTATTATAACAATCTCTTTGCTTATGAAGATTGCCAGAAAAACAAATTTTAAATTTTTCGCTATATATTGCGTTCTAGCAGGTATAACTACCCTGTTCTTATTTTAAAAAAAAACTAACGCATTTCCGAAAAAGATGCAGGTATCCAAATTTCTGTATTTTGTTTTGCAATAAAAGGTCTAGAACCCGGAGGCCAATTTGGCATTTTATGAGTTTCTATCCTTACATCCATTCTATGATTTAAATCTCTATAGGGCCAAATATGAATAAATTCATTCAATGTTCCCATATCACTCATAAAACAAGCTGCTAAAGGCGATACTGCCTCTCTAGAAGCTATCTCTTTTTCCCATCTTGAAGTTACTTCTAACATTTTTCCAGTAAAAATTGTATACGTACGGAATTCATAAAAACTACCCAACTCGCCAGTTAAAGGTTCTTTTTTAAAACTTGGAGTAGTTAGCATTTTAGTAACTTGAGATTCAATTATATGTGCGTTTTTAGGCGGCCACCATGATTTATCACTTAATTGTACTCGCACATCATCTCTATGCGCAGAATTCTCGTATTCCCAAATATGCATTACGCGATTAAGGTTTCCAATCTCTGAATGAAAAAAACCAACCATACGAGAAAACTTCTGCCTTTCTTCTATAACTTTTGAAAAATTCTCTTCAAATTCCTGCACAGTTCCTACTTTCAACTCATAAGTTCTCATTTCATAAATCATTAAAATTCCTCCAAAAAAATAAAAAAAGTAAAATCAAGAAACAGATTTTACTCGTTCGACATATTCTCCTGTTCTCGTATCTATTTTCAAGAGATCTCCCTCATTCACAAAAAGCGGAACATTAACCACAAGGCCAGTTTCTAATTCTGCAGTCTTTGAGCCTCCTGTTGCGGTATCTCCTTTAAATCCAGGTTCTGTTTCAGAAATTAAAAGCTCCACAAAAGTTGGTAATTCAACAGTAATTGGCTCGCTATTATGAAAGAGGATATTTACAACTGTTTCCTCTTTCAACAAACTATCAGCGTTACCAAGTTGTGATCTATCAAGTCCAAATTGTTCAAAGGTATTTGTATCCATAAAGTTAAAAACGTCACTTTCTCTATAAAGAAATTGCATTCTTTTCTCATCAAGTGAAGGAGAATCAACACTCTCACCAGAACGAAATGTTCTATCTATAACCCGACCATTTTTCAGATTTTTTAATTTCGTTCTGACAAAAGCACCGCCCTTACCAGGCTTTACATGCTGAAATTCAATTATAGAAAAAGGATCTCCTTCTATTTCTAATTTAAGTCCATTCCTAAATTCATTTGTTGATGGCATAACTCATATCTCTCCAAAACAGAAAAGTTAGCAGACAATTAATTCTTTCGAAATACCAGATGTCATATTTCTTTTTCCTTTTTCTGTAACCAAAATCATATCTTCTATTCTTACTCCCCCCCAACCCTCAACATAAATACCAGGTTCTATTGTCAAAATCATATTTGGTTCAAGAATAGTGTCTTGATTAGGAGCTATCCTTGGACCCTCATGTATAAAAAGTCCTAAACCATGACCAGTACCGTGACCAAAAAATTCTCCATATCCCTCTTTTTGAATGATATTTCTGGCCTCAGCATCTACTTCTTCGCATTTAACACCTGGAGCTACTTTTTCGATCGCAGCTTTTTGAGCGCATAAAACAATGTCATAAATTTTCCTGAATTTCTTACTAGGTTCACCACAGGCAAAAACCCTTGTTGTATCAGCATGGTATCCATTTACCACACTTCCAAAATCAACAGTTATCAAATTTCCTTTTTTTATTTTTTTTGTACTCGCCACACCATGTGGTAAAGCAGACCTGACACCTGAGGCAACAATAGTATCGAAAGCATTTCTCTCCGAACCATATTTTTTCATAGACGATTCAAGGAAAGTTGATAATTCTATCTCACTTACTCCTTTTTTAATTTCAGGAATTAATTCTGTCAGTGCTTTTGAATTAATAATAGCTGCTTTTTTAATAAAAGATATTTCTTTTTTGTCTTTAATTATTCTCATAGAATCTACAATTCCAGAACTTGGATGAAATTTAATTTTTCCTAATTTTTTTTTCATTAAATTGAAATTTCGGTAGTTGAAACTTTCATCTTCAAAAAAAAGACGACCAAAACCCCTACTTTTAACTTCTTTAACTATTAAATCAAAATAATTATGTCCCTCGACAAAACGAAATGACTTATCTACTTGTTTTTCATATTGCATACGATATCGGAAATCGGAAAAAAAAATCGCAACATTTTGTCCAATCAAACAAAAACCTGCAGAACCAGTAAATCCTGTCAAATATCTTACATTTAGAGGATTTGTAATAAGCAACAAATTAATATGTCTTAAAGTAAGCTGTTTCCTAATTTTTTTTAACCGAGATTCCAATGCTTTTCCTTTTACAAGAAATTTATTCCCTTTACATGTCTATCTATTGCAGTTCTTAATGCCATCAAATACCCTTCTGCACCAAAACCAATAATAGTCCCAGACACTTCGGGACCTATCATAGAAGAATGTCTAAAGTCCTCTCTAGTCAATACATTAGAAATATGCACTTCGTACACAGGCATATTAATTCCCGCAATAGCATCCCTTAAAGCAATACTTGTGTGGGTGAATGCACCTGGATTAAAAACACAGGCGCAGCAGGTACCAAAAGGAGATAGATTTGTAATTAAATCTTTTAACCCAGCAGCTCTATGAAGAGCATCAACAAGCTCACCCTCAATATTTGACTGAAAAACATCTAATTCAACCTTTTCTTTACTAGCAGTATCTATAAGTGATTTTTCAATTTCATCTAATGAAATATCTCCGTATACTTCTTTTTCTCTTGTTCCTAATAAATTTAAATTTGGACCATTTAGAAGTAAAATTCTCATTCTTCACCCCATTATATCTTTAGAGAATAGAAAAATCCTGTGCCTATTTCAGATTAGCTTTCCTTCTATCGAAGAAGACCATAATCGCGAGTTTAATTCAATTCCAGTTTCTACACTTCCTATTTTCTTTAAAATAACAAATTTTGGCTTTCCATCTCTAACTTTTTTGTCATGAAGAACATACTTTTTAATCAATCTTAATTCTGGAGATTTTTTCAGTTTAATTGGTAATTTGAAACGTAAAAGTAATTTCTGTAACCTTTCAACATCAGATTTTTCACAAAAGCCAACTGCACATGACATTTGCGCGGCGGCTGACATTCCAAGTGAAACTGCTTCTCCATGTAGTAATTTTTTTGAAAATCCATACAAAGATTCTAAAGCATGCCCCAGAGTATGACCAAAATTAAGAATTTGCCTGACCCCATTTTCTTTTTCGTCTATTTCTACTACATCTGCTTTTATTTGACAGTTTCGAAAAACTATTTCTTCCAATGAACGTACATTTTGATTCAATATTTTAGATACATTTTTTTCTAAGTAAGAAAAAAGAGATTCATCTCTTATCACGGCATGCTTCACAACCTCTGCAAGACCATTTCGAAACTCCCTTCCCCTTAAAGAAAACATAGTTTCAAGATCACACAAAACAATTTTTGGCTGAAAAAAAGATCCTACCAAATTTTTTCCGTAAGAAGTATTTATCGCAGTTTTTCCTCCAACCGAACTATCAACTTGCGATAACAAAGTAGTTGGTACTTGAACTAAAGAAATACCTCTCAGAAAAGTGGCTGCGGCAAGACCTGCAAGATCTCCTACAACACCACCACCAAGAGCGATAATTCCATCTTCTCTCCCAACTTTAAGCTTAGATAGTCTATTATAAATTTTATCTAGTTGTTGAATTGATTTACTCTTTTCTCCAACAGGAACATTAAATATTTCTGCACTAATTCCACCTTCTCTAAGAGATTGAACACAATTTTTTCCATATAACCTTCCCACAGTTGTATCGGAAACAACTAATATCCTTCGTCCTCTAAAAAAAGAGCTTGTATATTTATAGATATTACTGACTAATCCCTTGGAAACATAAATTGAATATGACCTATCACCCAAAGATAGTTCAACTTTCTTCATCTCAACTCCAGATAAATAATGAGGAATACTATTTAAAAAAGAACCTAACTTCCAGACAAAATTAGAAAGTGATTAATCTTTTCAAAAAAACTATAGTTATCTGATATATGAACGCCCTTTTACAACTATACACATATTAGAAAAACTTTGGAATATAAATGAAAAATCAACGGACTCCAATTCCAAACTTCTTGACATTCCAATATATAAATTTTATCTTCACTTAGAAAACACACAAAATATATCGAAAACTATCGAAATGAAATATAAAAAAACTCCTTTGATTACAAATTTAATTCTACCTTCAATCATTTGTTTCGTTCTTATTTCATGCTCTCAAAATATAAATTTTATAACAAAAGATGAGAAGAAAACACCAAGAAAAGCTTTATCTTTCCTTGATGAAGAATTTAAAGGAACTACTTTTTCAACAGATTTTGAGACAATAAACTCATCAAGACAAAACAGAATTCTATCAAAAAAATTCAATAATAATAATCAGAAAAATCGAGAAGATTTAATTCTCTTTAAAAAGGCAAAGACTTCCTTCCAAAAAAAAGATTTCAAAAATTCAATTAAAACTCTTCAAAGCCTCGAAAAGAAATTTCCAGATTCTAATGTTTTAAATGATAGTAGATTACAGCTTGCACTTGCCTATTTTAAAATTGGCAATAAAACAAAAGCACATATGAAATTGGAAGAGAACATCAAAAAAGAACAAATCCCAGAGCAAAGAGCAATATCACTTTCATTCCAAGGAAGAATATACGAGTCCGAAAAGAAATTATATAAAGCTCTATCATCTTATGCTAAGGCATTTTCTGTTTCAGGAAATGTTAAAGAGGACAAACTATTATCTTCTAAAATAATTAACCTTTCAAAAAAAATTGACCCTCAACATAAACTGGTTTTCCTAACAAACACTTTCAGAGAGAAGAATGCAGGACCCTACTTTAGAATTGCTCTCATCAAAAGATCTATTCAAAACAATAAGTTAAAAACCGCTTTAGCTAGCACAAGAATTTTTATAGAAGAATATCCTAAACATAAATTCTTCAATCAAATATCTTCTTTAGAGAAAAAGATAAGAAACATTTTGTCTAAAAAGTTACTAAAGGTAGGGGTTTTATTACCTTTGTCAGGCAAAAATGGACAGGAAGGTGAAAAAGTTTATCGAGGAATTCAAATAGCTCTTAGTCATCTACTAGAAAAACGTCCTGACCTCCAAGTTGAATTTTCTGTGCGAAATATTGCTAGTTCAGAAAATCCTTCTATGCATATACAAAAAAAAACTAATGAGCTTATAAATAATTCTAATGTTGTAGCTCTAATAGGACCTCTCTTCAGATCAACAGCTAATATAATTTCTGCAATTTCTGAAAAAAGAAAAATTCCTCTTGTCATCCCTTACGCTCCAAACTTTAAAATGGACAAAAATAAAAATTGGATTTTCAGAAATACTCTTAATAATGAAATGCAAAATAGAGCCATATTTAATTTTGCAATAAAACGTTTGAAACTTAGACGCTTTGCACTAGTTCACGCAAGAAACGAATATCAATTTTTATTGAAAAAAAAGTACCAAAATATTCTTTCAAAACTTGGTGGAGTTTTCACAAAAATTGTTTCGTTTCCGATAAATGCTAATGATTTTCGACCTCAAATGTTATCTCTTGGCGGTTTAAGCGATTTTCAACTTAGAACAAAGTTTCCTCGCCTTAGCAGGAAAAGAAAATTCAAAGCACCTGTTAACTTTGAAGCTATTTTAATCTCTGCAAAGGCTAAAAAGATTATTCTAATAGTCCCTGAATTGCCCTTCTACAACATAAAAGAAATTGTTCTCTTAGGAGATAGAAACTGGAACAATCCAGACATTGCCAAACATACTGGAAGTTATATCAAAAATGCATTTTTTGTAGATGGTTTCTTTGATTCTTCTAAAGAGGATCTTGTTAGGAGATTTGTTACAGACTATGAAAAATTATATAGGAAAAAACCTGGTTTATTAGAAGCATTAGGATACGATTCTGCTAAACTCATATTCTCTGCAATCTCAAATGGCAATAGAGATAAACAAAAAATTCAAAAGTATTTAAGAAACCTAGAAGATTTCCAAGGTGTCACTGGAAGAATAAAAGGAATCAAAAATAATGACTTTGTAAGAGAACTATATCTTTTGAAATTTAGAAAAGGAATAATTCATAAAGTAGATATGATTTTTCCCTGAGATTAAAATATCTAAATTAAATTTGAACTGCACCACACGAAATAGTATATGCCTGCCCAGTAATTCCAGAAGCTGAATCACTTGCTAAATAAACAGACATACTCGCAACTTCTACAGGATCTAAGAATCTTTTCATAGGAATACCATTCTTAAGTTTTTGCACTATATCAATAGAACCAGATTCAGCATCCGTGAACAACTCTTGATTATCTTTCATCATTTTCGTTTCAACAAATCCAGGACAAATAGCATTTACAGTAATGTCATGTTCGGCAACTTCTAAAGCAATCGATTTAACAAAACCAATAGCACCATGCTTTGCCGCATGATAAGCACTTCTAAAAGCTCCGCCAAGTTTCCCTGAAACTGAACTGATAACTATCACTCGTCCAGACTTCCTCTTAATCATTCCTTTAATTACAGACCTAGTTGTATAAAAAACACTATTTAAATTTACATCTATAATCTGATTCCATAAATTATCATCTGTAAGAATTAATTCATTTTTTAACAACATACCTGCATTTGCAACGAAAATATCAATTCGACCCATTTCTCTTTCGATTTCACCGAAAACTTTCTCTACTTTTACTGAAGATGTAACATCGCAAACTTTAGCAATCGCATTAACTCCTAGACTACGAATTTCATCTGCAACTGAATCAATCTCTGATTTAGTTTTTGCGACTATAGAAATATCAAAGCCTTGTTTAGCAAAAGAAATAGCAATTGCTCTTCCAATTCCCCTTCCTCCACCAGTAATTAAAACTTTTTTATTTTGCATTTCTAATTTCCCCAAAAAAACTAATTAGACAAATATGGGTTAAAAAAAGTTTCCGTCAACTCTATTACAGAATCAAAAGAATTTTGTTCCATCAGTTTTTGGCGAAAAAAAGAACCCCCTTCCATCCCTTTTGTATATGCAGGAATGTGCTTTCTAGAATGAAGAACAGCTAGTTTCTCGCCTAAATGTTTTTTTAACCTACGAAGATGTAAGAATAAAACTTTTTTCCTTTCATAAAAAGAAGGTGGTGGTGGCAAGACTCCTGTTTTACTCCAACTTAGAAGTCTTGAAAAAATCCAAGGGTTTCCAATTGCTCCTCTTCCGATCATCAAAGCGTCTACTTTTGTTCTTTCCAACATTTTTATAGCATCGATTGGAGAACGTATGTCACCATTCCCAATGACTGGAATCTTTACAGAATTTTTGATTTTTCCAATTGTATCTAGATCTACCAGCCCTGTGAAAAAATCATTCTTTGTTCGCCCATGAACAGTGATAAAGGAAGCCCCGGAATCTTCTATAATTTTAGCAAATTCTTCTGCACTTGATGTTCCTATAGTATCCCATCCAGTTCTCATCTTAACGGAAACCGGCTTTTCAACCCTTCTAACCATCGAAGAAACTATTTTACCTGCAAGAGATGCATCCCTTAACAAAGAAGAGCCCGATTTGCTTTTCGTGATTTTCTTTACAGGACAACCACAATTGAGATCTATGACATCAGCACCCGAATCTTCTACTATCGAAGCTGCTTCAGCCATTTTGGAAGGATCCGAACCAAAAAGTTGGATAGAAACAGGTTTTTCTTTCAAATCATTTTTCATTATTTGAAAAGCTCTTTCATTTCTCCGAATTAATGATTCGCAACTAACCATCTCTGTGGCAACCATACCCGCTCCGTATTGAGAAACTAAAGAACGAAATGGAAGGTTCGTATAACCAGCCATTGGAGCCATAAGCAATCTATTTTTTATGAATAGACCTTTTATATTCAGTGAATTTGAAAGAATCCTACACTCTTTAGGAACACTTGAAATATCTTCTTCCGTTATTCTAGGACCAGCCTGATGCGGCTTCATTTTATTTCCTCAAAAAAGTTAGATTTGCCACCTAGGATCTACATCCATATTACTAAATTCCATAAAATTTTCCTGCTTTTCTCTCATAAATTTATAACCTCCTGCACATGCAATCATTGCAGCATTATCCATACACAGTTGTAAAGTTGGAGAAAAAACCGAAGTCCCAAGTTCACTTTCCATATTGTGAAATTTTTCTCGAAGAAGACTGTTTGCAGCTACTCCTCCACATACAGTTATAGAGTTTAAGTTTTCGCGTTCTAGAATCATCTTAGATTTAGCCACAAGAACATCTACTGCAGCTTCTTGAAAAGATGCTGCAATCTCTCTTGATGTTTGTTCGGAAATTTCAACTTTTCTTTCCCAAGGTGGTACTCTACTTGCGAAATCATATAATCCTAGTACTTGCAAATGACTCAAAACAGCCGTTTTTAAACCACTAAAACTAAGATCATAAAACTTATCCTTTAAATAGGGCCGAGGGAATACAATCGAAGAATTTTCATTTTTTCTTATAAATTCTCTATAAAGCCTATCGATTACTGGTCCACCTGGATACCCTATACCCATTGCAACACTAATTTTATCAAATACCTCACCTATAGAATCATCTAAAGTCCCTCCAAGATGAAGAATTTTTCCATCTTCTTCTACTCTATAAAAATCAGAATGCCCACCTGAAACGATCAATGAAAGATGAGGAAAAGATGGAAATAAAGCTTTCTGATCAATTAAAGATTCATCCATATCAGATTTAGTATTCAAAAATAAAGAATAAATATGTCCCTCTAAATGATTAACTCCAATTAAGGGTAACCCTTTACTCCATGCAATAGCTTTTGCTATTGAAATTCCAACTAAAAGTGAAACTGCTAGACCTGGACCTCTTGTAACAGCAACTAAATCTATATTATCAAGTGAAACTTTTGCCTCATCAAGAGATTCAAGAATAACAGGTTGAATAACTTCTACATGTGCTCTAGAAGCTAAATCAGGAACAACCCCACCATAACGAGAGTGAAGTTTGCTTTGCGAATTAATTATATTCGATAAAATTACAGGAAAAGAGCCTTCTTCTTTAAAATGAACAACAGAAGAAGATGTCTCATCACAACTTGTTTCAATCCCTAAAACTAACAAAAAAAGCCTTTCAAAAATTTAAAAAGAATAAAATACTATTATCTTCTAATTTTTTTCTTAAGGAACATGACTGCTCTCTCTAATGGATAATCGTTTATTCCATCTTTATTTTTGAAAGTAATATCCGTTTTTTCATCTTTCTTATCTCTGATGATTTTTTTATTTTTATTATTTCTTAGATGTCTAGGTAGATCTTTTTCGCGAACTATATTTATATTACTCTTTGATGGATCAACAATCTTAATGTCTGGTTCAATTCCTGTACCTTGAATCATTCTATCTTTTGGAGTGTAATATAATGAGGTTGTCAAACGAAGCCCTGAACCATCTAACAAAGACATCACAGTTTGAACGGACCCTTTCCCAAATGTTTTCTCGCCAATAATTGTTGCTCTTTCCCAATCCTGCAAAGCTCCTGCTACAATCTCAGAAGCACTTGCACTACCTGCATTTACGATAATCACTATGGGGAACTTTTTAAGTCCATCATTTGCTTTAGAAATAAATTTTCTATTCTGATCAATTACACGACCCTTAGTATAAACAACTAACTTGCCGGCAGGAAGGAAAATTTCTGAAACTGCGACAGCTTGCATTAACAAACCACCTGGATTATTTCTCAAATCAATAATTAAACCGTTTTGATGAAAACTAGCCATTTTTTTCAGAGTTGAGCGTACCTCTTTAGCAGTTGTAGATTGAAAATTTCGTATTCGTATATAAGGGATTTTCTTTTCTATCAACCTACTCTTTACACTTTTAATTTTAATGATTTCTCGAACAATTGTCAGATCAAAAACTTTCTTGGTACTGCTTCTATAGATCGAAATTTCAATCTTAGAACCAGGCCTGCCTCTCAATTTTTTTACCGCTTCGTAAATTGTAATTCCCTTAGTACTTTTTCCATTGATTTTTACAATCTGATCTTTTGCCATTACTCCTGCTCTAAAAGCGGGAGTCCCTTCTATTGGTGAAACTATTGTTAAAACTGATTTTCTAAGTGTTATTGTAATTCCAAGACCACCAAACTGGCCAGAGGTTTCAACTTGCATCTGCTTAAACATCTCGGGTGTCATATATCCAGAATGAGGGTCTAAAGAACGTAACATACCGTTAATAGCACCACGAATAACTTTTTCAGGTTCGATTTTCTTTACATAATTTTGTTCTATTAAACTCAAGACTTCTGTGAAAGTAGAAAGATCCTTATATGTACTATTATTTCTTGCGAAAGACTTCTTTCCTATCGAAATATCAAAATAGAAAACACTGTAAAAAACAAGCCCAAAAATCATCAAACTGCCAAACAAATATTTCTTCTTCATATATGACCTCTTATACAAAATCGTTTGGAAAAATCTGCACGCAAAATCTTAAATATAAGCTTATGGGAATTTTTAAAGAAAGGAAACTTCAAACAAACTAAGTAATAGAAAATTCGATTAAGCTATTATTTTTTCAAGTCTGTTAATAATATTCGATACATTAAATCCGAATTTCTCGAAATTTTCAGCACCAGGAGCACTAGCACCAAACTCTGGAATTGAAATACTACTCCCCTGACTCCCAACCCATTCATACCATCCAAAACCAGAAGCTGCCTCTATAGATAATCTTGACTTTATCTCCTGTGGAAGAACGGAGTCTCTATATTCTTGTTTTTGAGAACGAAACAATTCCCAACAAGGCATACTTACAACCCTAACATTTATATCCTTGTCTTTCAGGGCTTTTTGTGAGTCAAGAGCAAGTGAAACCTCAGAACCTGAAGAGATAAGGATAGCATCTGGAGTGTCTCCCTCTTCTTTAGAAATAACATAGGCTCCTTTCAATAGTCCTTCCTCAGATGAAAAAACATTTCTATCTAAAACAGGAAGTGACTGTCGTGTTAAGACTATCATAGTCGGTCCATCCTTACGTTGTATTGCTGTCTGCCAAGCAATCGCAGTTTCATTTGCGTCACAGGGTCTGATTACATGAAGTCCAGGAATAGCCCTCAAAGAAGCTAGATGCTCTACGGGTTGATGGGTTGGACCATCTTCTCCAAGTCCAATAGAATCGTGCGTCATTATATAAATTACGGGGAGACCCATTAGACAGGATAGCCGAATTGCAGGCCTAGCATAATCCGTAAATGCAAAAAAAGTAGCCGCGAAAGGTCTAACTCCTCCATGTAAAATCATTCCTGAAGAAGCAGCACACATCACATGTTCACGTATTCCCCAATTTATATTTCTATTCTCAAAAGAATCCTTAGCGTAATTTCCTGTATTTTCTATCAAAGAATTATTAGATGCAGCGAGATCCGCACTACCTCCAACTAACCATGGAATTTTTTTTGCTATTTCGTTTAGAACTAAACCAGAGGCAACTCTAGTTGCAATTGAACCTTCTGAAACAGAAAATCTTGTTATGTCTTCAGCGAAATCCTCTGGAATTTTATCGGAAATTGCTGTTTCAAAATTCTCGGCCATTTGAGGAAATTCTGACCTATACGACTCGAAGAGTTGATTCCATTCTTTTTCTAAAATTTCTCCCTTTTTCGAGAAATTCATATGTTCTAAAACTGTTTCAGGAACATGAAATTTACTTTCCAATGGCCATCCGTAATTTTTTTTTGTTTCAATTACTTCATCTTCACCCAGTGGGGCTCCATGCGCTCTAGAAGTATCTTGATATTTAGGAGATCCATAACCAATATGTGTGCGAAGAACTATTAACGAGGGTTTGTCAATTATCTTTTTTGCATTATCTATAGACTTCCCTATATTTGAACAATCTTCAGAAACATCTCCTATATTCAATACATCCCATCCGTAACCTTCAAATCTCAGATTTATATTATCCGAATAAGACAAATCAGTTGTTCCATCAATAGTAATTTTATTATCATCATAAATACAAATAAGCTTCCCTAACCCTAAATGACCTGCTAAGGATGCAGCTTCATGAGAAGCTCCTTCCATAATATCTCCATCGCTCAGAAGAACGAAAGTATTATGATCTACAATATTAAAGTTGTTTTTATTGTAGATTTTAGCCATATGTGCTTCAGCCATAGCCATCCCAACTCCATTCATAAAACCTTGTCCAAGCGGACCAGTTGTTGTCTCTACTCCTGGAGTCAAACCATATTCAGGATGACCAGGTGTTTTACTATTCCATTGTCTAAAATCAATAATATCATCAAGAGAAATATCATAACCTGAGAGATATAGAACAGAATATAGAAGCATAGAGGCATGACCACATGACAACACAAATCTGTCACGGTTAAACCAAGAAGGATTTAAAGGATTATATTTCATTCCATGTACCCAAAGCTGATATGCAAGGGGTGCAAGTGCCATTGGTGTTCCAGGATGTCCAGAATTGGCTTTTTGAACGGCATCTATAGATAAAGTTCTAATCGTATTAATTGCAAGTTGATCAATAGGGATATCTGAGGTTTCTATATTTAAGTGACCACTCATATTGGATTCAACCATGTTAAAATGTCTCCATATACATATTCTCGGGAAGAAAAATATAACCAAAAATAAAAATTAATTTAGTTCATAAAATTAAAAATTTCACTCCTAACAGGAAAAGAAGCTTGATTATCCAATTCCTCGTATATCCTTAATAAACGATTGTATTTAGAAAGTCTGTCCGAACGACTCGCTGAACCAGTTTTTATTTGACCAGCATTTGTCGCAACTGCAAGATCAGCGATAGTAGTATCTTCTGTCTCTCCAGATCTATGGGATATAACAGAAGTATAACCCGACGAAGAAGCCAAGCGAATTGTATCCAAGGTTTCAGTTAATGTTCCAATTTGATTTAACTTAATTAAAATACTATTTCCAATCTTCTCATCTATCCCTCTTTGAAGTATTTTTTTATTTGTAACAAATAAATCATCACCTACTAACTGAACTTTTTGACCTAATTCTTCAGTTAGAAATCTCCAACCATCCCAATCATCTTCAGCACACCCATCTTCTATTGAAATAATAGGATACTGTCTGACCCAATCAGCATAAAATTTCACTAGTTCTTCAGAAGTTTTTCTTTCTCCACTAGACCATTTAAAAATATAATCTCCGCCTTCATATATTTCACTTGAAGCTGGGTCTAAAGCTAAACAAATTTCATCTCCAGGTTTATAACCTGCACTATTAATCGCTTCTAGTATAATCTCTAAAGCTTCTTCATTCCCCTTTAAATTAGGAGCAAAACCACCTTCATCTCCAACTGATGTTGCATATCCTTTTTTTAACAGAACTCCCTTAAGGTAGTGAAAAACCTCTACTCCCATTCTCAACGCATCCTTAAAATTATCTGCGCCCACTGGAATAATCATAAATTCTTGAAAATCGAGAGAGTTGTCTGAATGTGCACCACCATTTAGTATATTCATCATTGGCAGGGGTAAAACTTTAGAATTTTCTCCACCAATAAATTTATATAGCGGTATTTGTAATAAATTTGATGCTGCATTCGCAAATGCTAAAGATACTCCTAAAATTGCATTAGCACCAAGTCGACCTTTATTCTCTGTTCCATCAAGTTCTATTAAACATTTATCCAATTCACTCTGTTTCGAAAATTCTACTCCTTGCAAATTAGACAGAATTTCCTGATTCACATTTAAAACAGCTTTTTCAACACTCTTACCCAAGTAATTTGATTTATCGCCATCTCTTAATTCTACAGCTTCATTTTGTCCTGTACTTGCACCACTTGGAACAGCAGCCCTTCCAAAAACCTCATCCTCCAGATAAATATCTACCTCAACAGTAGGATTCCCCCTCGAATCAAGAATTTGCCTTCCTTTCACATTTTCAATTTTCATTGCTTAACATTCCCCTCATCTGAATCTAAATCTTTCAGTTCTTTCATGAAATCTTCTAATGTCTTAAAATCTCTATAAACAGAGGCAAATCTGACATATGCAACTTTATCTACTCTTCTTAATTCTTCCATTACAAAACTTCCAATATCAGTGGATTCTAATTCCTTTTCTTTTTTCTCCAAAATTAAACGCTCTATTTTATCTATAATTTCTTCTTGCTTATCCGCAGGAACAGGACGCTTTTCAAGAGCCTTCTGAACTCCGACAGCAAGCTTCGTCCTATCAAAATAAACTCTAGTCCCATCTTTTTTAACTACTAAGGGGAGGGAAATCTCTGGGTGCTCATAGGTAGTAAAACGATAAGTACAAATTTCACACTCTCTTCGTCTTCTGACAGCAGATGCTTCTTTCGTTACTCGACTGTCAACAACCCTACTTTCTGGACTAGAACACTTAGGACATTTCATTAAATTTTTCCAGGCGGAAAATTGATTAATTAGACTCTTCTATATCTCTTAATTTATCCAATCTTCTCATATGACGACCGCCTTCAAACTCAGTATCAAGCCAAGTTTGAACAATCTCTTTTGCTTCCTCTAATTCTATTATTCTTTCACCAAGTGCAAGAACATTAGAATCATTATGTTTCCTACTCATCTCTGCAGCAAAGAGATTATGACATGCTACAGCACGAACACCTTTAAACTTATTTGCAACAATCACCATTCCTGACGAAGAACCACAACACAAAATACCCTTCTCAGAATCACCGCATGTAACAGCTTGTGATACCAATGCTGCAAAATCAGGATAATCACAGGATTCATTTGAAAAAGTACCATAATCTACAAATAAAATATCTCTTTGTAATAAAATTTCTTTGACGTATTCCTTAAGAATGAAACCTGCATGATCCGAACCAATTGCAATAGGTTTCATGAGAACATTCTCCAAAAAAATAATTTAGGAATACAAAATGAGCACAATAAACATACCTAAAATAAAAAAATTTATTACCTATATCTTTTTCTTTCCATTTCATTCTGTGCCTCTACTGTAAATCTAGCATATGGCAAGGCAATTAAACGTTTAAATGGAATCTCGTCTTCTGTTTCTTCACAAATTCCATAAGTCCCGTTCTCCATCCTTTCAAAAGCATCTTGTATTTCTTTAAACCTACCTCTTTCTCTTTCTCCTAGGTCCATTAATACCTGCTTGAAATAAGAATCAGCCGCCTGGTCAGCAATATCTTGTATACCGTCTGCTCCAGTATCTTTTCGGTGATCGATAGTCTTTTTAACATCACCTAATATCTCATCCCTAACCTCATTCAAGCGATCTTTTAAAATACTAATTTCTTTCTTTTTTAAATGTTTCAATTTTAGACTCCTAAATCCTTTAAAATTTCAATCCAACACCTTACTCTATTAAACTGGTATTAGACCAAAGTTTCTCTAACCTATATGTTTCTCGATACTCATTAATAAAAATATGTACTACAATATTACCACAATCAATCAAAACCCAATTAGACTCTGAAAGACCTTCTATAGAATAATAATTAATCCCAAAATTAGGCAATTTAATTTTTACTTCTTCTGATATTGCTTTAACTTGCCTTCTACTTTTTCCATGACAAACCAAAAAAGCGCTAACTTCAGAATCAATATTTCTCATATCAACTATTACAACGTCCTGTGCTCCTTTATCAAGAACCACATCTTTAATAGCTCTTAGTTGTACTTCTAAAATATGAACCCCTCCAGCCTATATAGCTTTATATAAGTTTTTATCGATTATAAAGTTTTCTACCTTACGTGGCAACAAATAGCGGACAGAACGTGAATTCTTAATGTTTTTTCTTATATCAGAAGAAGAAATATCAAGTCTCCTAATAGGTACAAACTCTATCAATCTATTTGAATCTAAAACCACACACTTATTCTCAGCAAGAAAACTATAATCAAATTCAAGTTTCAAATCTTGAAATTTTTTCTTCAATTCAATAATAATCTCTTTTGTGTTGCACTCCTCTTTTATAGTTACTGCAAAATTCACTCTGTTTAAAACTTCTAAAGGTTTTTCCCAAGTATGCATATTCAAAAACGTATCTTCTCCAATGATGAAAAAAATTTCATCTCCCTTACAGGTAGTTTTACTAAGTATTTCAAGAGTATCAATTGTATAAGAGAATCCCTCTCTACCTATCTCGACAGAATCAGAGAAAAATGATGAATTACCCTCAATAGCTATCTCAACCATATTGAAACGATCAGATGAACTTGCCATAAAAGGGGAAGATTTATGAGGAGGAGTCCCAGATGGAACAAAAATCACGCGATCTAATTTCAGTTGAAAAGATACATCTTCCGCTGAACATAAATGACCAAAATGTATAGGATCAAAAGTCCCACCTTGAATTCCAGTTCTCAAAACAATCCTTTTAAAAGAGAAAAATTAATTTAAACCCAAAAAATTATTTCGGTGTATAATTTCATCATAATCTTTACTGCCTAGAATACGATTGATCTCTCTAGTATGTTTGCCAGCAATAAGTTTTACTTCACTGCAATTATAATTTACCAAACCTTTTCCTAGGGGGTTTCCATCTACAGACTGAAGTTCAACAACATCTCCGAACGAAAAATCACCACCTGCATCAATTACTCCACTAGGAAGTAAGCTGCGTCCTCTATCAAGTAAAGCCTCTACTGCGCCATTGTCAATCTTCAACCACCCTCTAGACCTTGCAGTAGTTCCAATCCAACTTTTCCTTGCATTAATTCGTTTCTTTTTTGGGACAAAAAAACTACCTACATCTTCGCCTTTTAAGGCTCTTAAGATAACATCAGGCCTTCTACCTTTTAGCATGAGTGTAGAAATTCCTATTTGGCTTAGTACTTTTATTGCACTTATCTTAGTAACCATCCCACCATGAGAAAATTTATTATTACTTTTCCCAGTTACGTCTATCAATTCATCCGATAAATTTTCTACCCTAGATAATAATTTCGCATTTTTATCTATATTTGGATTTGCACTATATATACCTTCCACGTCCGACAAGATAACAACAAGACCTGAACGAGTCATTTGCGCTACCTGAGACGCCAAAGAATCATTATCTCCAAATTTTATCTCTTCTGTAGAGACCGTATCATTTTCATTTACAATAGGTATAATTTTTTTATGCAGAAGATTATCTATAGTATTGCAAGCATTTAAAAATCTCTCTCTTTCATCCAAATCCGAATGAGTAAGTAAAATTTGTGCAATATTCAGGCCTAATTTTTTAAAAACTTTATTGTAGGCATCCATTAAGATCGGTTGACCCACAGCAGCCGCACCCTGTCTTTCTGGCATTGTTTTAGGATATTTTTTGATATTAAGTAGTTTAAGTCCTGCAGCAATTGCACCCGATGAAACAAGTACTATTTCATGACCCATCTTTAGAAGTAAAGATATTTGCGTTGCAATAGATGAAAGAACTTCCAAATTCAAACCAACTTCATCTGAAGCAGTAAGCACTGAACTTCCAACTTTTATAACAATGCGCTTACTTTTCAAAGATGCTTCTTTTGCTCTAACAATCATTGATTTCCTCTAACCTCTTTTGAGATCATGAATAAAAGTTCTTTTAATCCAATCTTTGCAATCGAGGATATTCCTACTGAATCGAATCCTCTATCTTTTAAACCTTCTCTTAAAATTAAAACTTTATCTTGATTTTCAATAGCATCTATTTTAGTGAAAACACCAATCCGAGTTTTCAAGATCAAATCTTCTGAAAACAATTCTAGTTCTCTAGAAATACTTTCAAAATCTTCAAAAACTGTCTCTACTGAATTGCTAGCATCAAGAAGATGCAAAAGAAGAGTACATCTTTCAATATGTCTTAAGAATTGATGTCCTAAACCCTTTCCAATATGTGCTCCTAAAATCAATCCCGGTATATCTGCAACAACACAAGTAAAATCCTCTCCAAGTCCAACAACACCTAAGTTAGGTTGTATAGTTGTAAATGGATAATCAGCTACTTTCGGTTTACTTTTTGAAATTGTAGAAATTAGCGTTGATTTTCCGGCATTAGGTTTCCCAATCAAACCAACATCTGCAAGAAGTTTAATTTCCAATTCAATTGATAATTCTTCCCCTTCTTTACCCTTTGTAATTCTTCTTGGAGTTCTATTTGTAGAACTTTTAAAATGATCATTCCCTAAACCACCACGGCCACCTTTGGCAATTATAAATTCCTGACCTTCCTCTTCAAAATCATAAATAATATTTTCATCTAGGGCATCTCTAACAATCGTTCCTACAGGAACAAAGATATATAGGTCATCTCCATTAGCACCATGCTTAAGACTTGACATTCCAGCACCGCCATTTGAAGCTTTCATAACTGTTTGATTTCGTAGATGATAAAGTGTGTTATAAGATGAATCTGATGTGAAAATTACATGGCCACCCCGACCACCATCTCCTCCGTCAGGGCCACCCTTAGGTATGAATTTTTCACGGCGGAAACTCAGACATCCGTCTCCACCTTTTCCTGCTTCAATTAATAGTCTAGCCGTATCAATAAACATGAAATGACCAGAAAGGGCAAAAGGTTAAGAAGGAACAACACTTACAAAACGTCTACCTTTAGTCTTTGTTTCAAACTTAAGATTCCCATTTACTTTTGCAAATAATGTATGATCATTTCCTAAACCTACATTATTGCCAGGGTGAAAACGAGTACCTCGTTGACGAACGATAATTGTACCTGCATTCACAAATTCACCACCAAAACGTTTAACTCCTAATCTTCTTCCAGCAGAATCTCTTCCATTTGAAGAACTTCCACCCGCTTTCTTATGTGCCACTTTTTACCCCTTTTGGAGGAACAAGTTCTGTAACCTTAATCTGCGTGTAATGTTGACGATGTCCACGTTTAATTCTCAGTTTTTTACGTCTTTTAAATCTAAAAGAATAAATCTTACGAAGTCTTCCATGATTTTCTATGACTGCATTTGCTAAACTACCTGAAAGAGAATTCTTATCTGCAACTACAACATCCCCGTCAACAAAAAGCTTAACATTCTCCAACTTAATTGAATCACCCAAAGAACCTTCTATACGTTCAACCGTAAGAATGTCTCCCTCTGAAACTTTAACTTGCTTACCACCTGTCTCCACAACCATATACAATTTAAAACCCCTAAATCAAAAGAAAAACAACTTCATAATATACGTAATAAGCAAAATTGCAAAGAACGCTTATCTATCAATAAACAGATGATTTTGTCAATTCTTTAGAAGAAAAAATCTATTTTCTACTAAACAGATTAAAAATAACCCGTGTTTGATTGTAATCAACTTTTCTTCTTGCAGGCAAGAAACCTTTCTTTTCGACAAAAACAGAAAAACCCTTCAAGAAATCAAATAAATTACTTTTAAACTCTAAAGTTATAGGAGTTACTCCTTGTAAAATATCATCAATATACACTTTCGCCCCAGGTGGGTTAGATATTATTGTTATTTTCTTTGTAAAAATATTCTTGATTGGTTTAAAGATCTGCGCTTTAACAGATTTTTTTTTGCTTTTTCTCAAAGAAATATTTTTTGTGCAAGACACTATCATTGAAAAAAAGACAACCAAAATTAAAGAAAAAGAAACTATCTTTAATTTATTATCTCTATGTAAAGAGATAATTCTCATAAGAAAATCAATTTTTTTCATCAATCCCAGCCCATTCTTCTATAAGTTCGAGCAAAAGTGTTTGGTCAGAATTTGCACCAAATTTTGATACTCCTAGCCCATATACCTGCCTAACATGATTCATTATAAAAAAAGTTGCACCGAGTTCACGAGCTAGATCACTACCCATAGTCAGATCTTTATACATTAACCCAGTACTAAATCCACAATCAAAATCTCTTGGGAGCAAGAAGCGGGGCCACTTATCTTTTGTAGCTGCATTTAAACCGGAACCACTGTTTATGACACTTAAGGTCTTCTCAGGATCTAACCCAAGCTTAGCAGACAGAGACATAGCTTCCATGGAAGCGACAAGATTAGTAGCTGAGAGAAAATTATTTACGCATTTTATAGCATGTCCAGAATCAACAGAATCTCCCGCATGAACAATATTTTTTCCTAAAACCTCAAAAACAGGCATACATGCATCCACTAAATCTTTAGGGCCGCCTGGCATTATTGCCAATGTTGCATTTACAGCACCTATCACACCACCTGAAACTGGTGCACCTAAAAATCTAATGCCAAGTTTTTCTAGTTTTTCTCCCAACAACTTTGTACGGGGAGGATACGATGAACTCATATCAAGGATAACTTTTCCTTCTGAAAGACTTTCTGCTAAACCATCTTCACCAAGAATAACAAATTCAACATCATCACTACTAGGCAACATTGTGATTAAAATATCACAATAACCTGCTAAATCCGTAAGAGACTCAGCTACTTTCACTCCATCTGATTGAAGTTTTTCCACATTCTCTTTTTTAACGTCATAACCATAAACCGTATAACCAGCACTTACTAAATTCTTTGACATAGGCGTACCCATTTTTCCAATACCAACAATTCCTACTGCCGTTTTTTCAGGAATAAAAGATTCCACAACTCCCCCTTATTGAAAAAGGTTAAAAACAAAAAAATATTTTTAATAAAGAACATTATCGATTTTAACAAAAAAGTTTTTAGAGTAAAATGAAGTTCTTGATACAGGTTTTTTTTAAGTTTTTAATTTACCGAGAGAAAAAATTCTATGCAATCAATTTCACCAGAAGATATTCTTAAATTCTTAGAAGAAAATCCAGGTTTTTTTCTTAAGTATCCTGAACAAATAGAAAAAAGTGGTATTTTTGAAGAAAAAGAATTTGCTTCAAAAATACTAAATATTCGTAAAAAGCTCTTTGATAAAATGAGGGAAGATAGACAAAATCTTTTGAATGCACTAGAAGAGTCTATCAAAACAGTTAGGAATAATGAAAGAATTGAAGATGATTTTGATACACTTGAGAACCTGCTTTTTGAAGATATCCCCTCTAATCAATCACTTATAAAACTTGCAAATGCAACCGAATTGCAATTCAATCTAGGATTCGTGGGATTTACTCTTTGTACAAATGCAAAAAAAGAAAAAATTATAGAACTAAACAAACAAGTTGGGAATAGTCCAAAATTAAGATATATATCTAAAGAGGAAAGAAAAAAATTTCCAAAGGGGAATAAGACTAGATTATTTCAAAAATTTGATCACACTCAGGATATTTTCCCAAAAAATATGAAACAAATTAATTCTGCAGCCATTGTACCACTAAAAAATAAAAGACGACTCCTCGGGTTCTTTTTGCTAGGCTCTATAAAAACTGGGCATTATTATGAAGATATGAACACAGATCTACTGGAGAAATTAAGCAATAGTGTCTCGATAGCCATAAAATTGATACGGTTGTACGAAAAAAAATCAACACTCAAATGAACATAATTCAATTAATTCAGTGGTACTTCCTAGACTCTCTAAACTAGTCACTTTTTCTACAATTTCGTTACTTTTCTCTCTACTTATAACCTTGCTGGTCATGAGATGAAATCGCTCTATCAATTCATCCCAGGTTAAAGGATTTTTCGGATCTCCCTTAGGATATGATTGATGAGTTTCATAATTACCTTTTTTAGTAATTATCTTCACATTTGCTTGCCATTTTTCTGGAAATTCCTTGTCCATCTCTTCATCACCAAAACAAAATATTTTATGAATCAAAGGTTCAAAATCTTTTGAACTTATATACTCATCAGAAAATTCATCAAGTCCAGCAGATCTTTTTAAAATTGAAACTGCAACCGCATAATGAAGGCTAAATTGAGCATCCACTATATTTTTGGGATTTCTCTTTTTATCTTCAGGATTAATTACGAGTAATTCACTTGTCTTTGGAACCCTTACCTCTACTTTATCAATTTCTTCTGCAAAAAGATTATTTTCTTTACATAGATTAATGGTAGCGTCTACACTAGCATGATTAAATCTACAACAAGCATAAGGTTTAATGCCTGTTTCACATATCTCCCAATATTCGCCAATTTTTTCTGTAAGAAATTCTGGGGTTGCATCATCGCTATAGGCAGCAAAAAAACCACTTTCGCCTCCTAGGATATCAGAAGGTCCAATAAAACCATTTTCTGCTAAGTACGCTGCGTATATCCCACTATGTGCAGACCATCCAGGATGGAATCTTTTCGTCCAAGCACCGTTATCTAAATACTGCATAGAACCAGATGCTTGACTCCCAGCAATTGCAAGAGCATTTGCCATTACATCTATAGATTGCCCCAAAAGTTTTGATGCTGTAATAGAAGAAGCAAACGTCCCACAAGTAGCAGTAGGATGAAATCCCCTTGCATAATGACTTTTTGCATTAACAGCATTCCCTATCCTATTAGTAACTTCGTAACCAGCAACAATGGCCTCAATCAAATGCTTAGGATTTGTAGAGTGAAGTTCACTCATTGCAAGGGAACTAGGCATAACGCTCACACCAGGATGTAAACTAGACCTAGTTGTAACATCATCCATCTCTATTGCATGTGCAATGCCACCATTAACAAGGGCTGCGTCAGCCGGAGAAGTCTTCAAAGAAGAACCTATAATCGTACATGGGCCATCATGGCTGGCGTTTTTACTAATGAAATTATAAAAAACTTTTGAACTATCTGCGCTAGTCCCGCAAATAGTTACCCCAAGAAAATCTAAAAGAAAATATTTTGCTCGGTCACGTGCTGCTTCTGGCAAAATTTCATACTTGATTTTATAAAGATGGTCTACAAACTCTCTACTTATATTCATAGGAGAAATTCCTTTCTAACTTAGAAATATTCAGGCTTTTTTTTATTAACAATACACTTTGTATGACTTGCGACAAAAAAGAACTAGGTTTAACATCTTGGGGATATTATCATTCAGAACGTATAAAAAAAAGGATCTATTAAATTGGATTGTATTTTCTGTAAAATTATAGAAGGCAAAATTCCATCAAAAAAAGTTTATGAAGATGAGTTTGTATACGCATTCGAAGATATTGAAAGAGCATCTCCGACTCACATACTAATAGTTCCAAAAAAGCATTTTGAAACTATCCTTGATATTGGACAAGAAGATTCAAATCTAATTTCCGCCGTTTTTATGGCAGCGAATAAAATTGCCAAAAAACTTAATTTTGAAAAAAAAGGGTTCAGAATTGTTGCTAACTGCAAAGAAGATGGTGGACAAACTGTCTTCCATGTACATTTTCATCTTTTAGCAGGAAGAAAAATGTTATGGCCACCTGGTTAGTTCACAACCACCTAATTTTTATTTGCTATCCAACCACCACCATATAAAATATCGCCATCGTAAAAAACTGCAGCTTGTCCTGGGGAAATAGCTCCTAAAGAACTAGGATTTTGTGGCATCACCTTAACAACATTATTAGACAAGGAAGAGACAACACATAGAGAAGGCTTTTGTTGATGGCGTACTTGTACAAATAATTCATGACCAGATTCTTTTATTGGAACTGACCAATGTACATCTTCTACCTCAAAACTGTCTTCAAAAAGTTCTTCCCTGTTCCCAGCAATCAAAGTATGGGTATCGGGAATAATTTCAAGTACATATTTTGGCTTATTCCCTATCACATCTAATCCTTTTCTTTGCCCCACAGTATAATTTCTAAAACCAGAATGTTTGCCAATCACTTCTCCACTAGAATCAACAATTTGTCCTGGCACATCACTTACTCCTTCTTCCTTAAGAAAAGTACGATAGTCATCATTAGGCACAAAACAAATTTCCTGACTTTCATCTTTATCTGCATTTGGTAGCCCATAATTGCGAGCCACTTCCCTTGTCTGTTCTTTAGTTATATCTGACAGAGGAAACATAGTTTGACTTAATTGGAGTTGACTCATACCAAAAAGAAAATAGGTTTGATCTTTTAACTTATCTGCAGCACGACAAAGAGTTTGTCTTCCAAAATGATTAACACGTTTTGCATAATGTCCTGTAGCAAGAAAATCTGCCCCTAAACTTAATGCTCTTTTTGCTAAATAGTCAAACTTCACTACCTGATTACAACTAACACAAGGGACGGGTGTTCTTCCAAGGCTATATTCATTAATGAATTTATCAATCACAGAAGTTCTAAAAGATTCTCTAACGTCCATCACATAAAATGGGATATTCAAAATAGATGCTACAGAACGCGCATCAGCTAAGTCTCTAGGTGCACAACATCCTCTATGAGAAGACTCCATGTTATGATGATCAGCAAGACGGAGTCCTATACCAATAACATCATAATTTTTTTCAACTAAAAGTGCAGCTGCTGCCGAACTATCAACTCCCCCACTCATAGCCACAACTACTTTTTGTTTCATAGAAACACCACAAATTATTAAGAAACTATTTCTATATAAATAAATTTTCCATAATAGGGATTAATGCACACAAGACATTTCCAAAGCTACGAAAAGACAAACAAGTTAAATTAAAATCCTATTAACTTTTTTTACTATTTTCTTTTTTGATATTTCTCGCCAAAGTATATTTGTTAACTGCACTCAAAAAAGCTTTTGCACCAGCCTCTATGGTGTCAGGACTAGAACTATGCCCTGCTATCTGAAGATTTTCATCAAACTCTACAGTTATATATACCTCTGCCATTGCATCTCGACCACGAGTAACTGAACTCACACTAAAATCAACGAGTTTACATTCTATCCCAACTATTTTACTAATCGCGTTAATAACTGAGTCTACAGGACCATTCCCATGTCCTACATCAGAGGTTATCTCATCTCCTACTTTCAATTTAACAGAAGCAGTAGCCGCTGGTTGAGTAGTAGTTGAAGAAGTAACTTGCATGAATTCGAGATAATAATAATTCTCTCCTTCTATTGAACGACTTTCTTGTAAAAGAGCAAGAAGATCCTCGTCATAAACTTCTTTCTTTTTATCAGCAAGATCTATGAAATTAGGATAAATACTCGAAATTTGATCTCTACCTAACTTAAATCCTAATTGTTCATATCTTTTGCGTAATCCTGCCCTTCCAGAATGTTTTCCTAGAACCAGTGTATTTGAAGGTCTGCCAACTGATTTAGGAGTCATAATCTCGTAAGTAATTGCTTTAGAAATTACCCCATGTTGGTGAATTCCTGCCTCGTGTGCAAATGCATTTCTTCCAACTATAGCCTTATTCGGTTGAACCCTAACCCCAGTAGTTGAGGTAAGCAATCTACTTGTTGGGTAAATTTCGCGGGTACGAATATTAGTTTGAAAATCTAAATGATCTTTTCTAGTTGCAAGCGCCATCACTAATTCTTCAAGTGAGGCATTTCCAGCTCTCTCTCCAATACCATTTACGGTACATTCCACTTGCCTGACTCCTGCTTCAATCGCAACAAGGCTGTTTGCAACCGCAAGACCAAGATCGTCATGGCAATGTGCACTAAAAATAACATTTTCATAATTAGGAATTTTCTCAAAAATATATTCCCAAAATTGTTTAAATTCACTGGGAACAATATATCCAACTGTATCAGGAAGATTAATTGTAGATGCACCTTCTTCAATTGCAATCTTTACTGCTTCTACTAGGAAATCCCAATCCGAACGAGTTGCATCTTCTGCACTCCATTCTATATCATTGCAGAGTTTTCTTGCATAACCGACGGATTCTTGAATTTCTTTCAATAACTCTTTTCTAGTAAGTTTCAATTTATGTTTTAGATGGATATCTGATGTAGCTATGAAAGTATGTATGCGAGGTTTTTTTCCATGCTTCACTGCATCCCAACATCTACTAATATCCCCTTTATCGGAACGAGATAAACCAGCAACTATTGGTTTCTTCAAAGCTTTCGCAACAGATTTAACTGATTCAAATTCATCATTAGAAGCTATAGGAAATCCAGCCTCTACAACGTCAACCCCTAACTTTTCTAATTGCAAAGCCATTTGTACTTTCTGAAAACTATCCATACTACACCCTGGGGATTGTTCCCCATCCCTTAAGGTGGTATCAAAAATACGAACACGGCTAGTCTTATTTTTCTTTCCCTGCTTCATTTTAGGAGAACTAGACATCAAGACACCTTAAAATAATAATTTGCAATCTAAACAAAAAAACAAAAAGATTTATCATGGAAAAACTTCATTTAGTCAACTGTAATAAAATTGTACTTTAAAATTTACAGTGAACTTTGTCCACCATCTATAACAAGAGTTGCACCCGTCATAAAACTAGAAGCATCACTAGCTAAAAAAATAACCGACCCAGAAAGTTCATCGGCAACCCCTAAACGATTTAGAGGTATATGATTTTTGATCATTTTCTTTCCCGATTCTGTAGAGAAATAATCCTTATTAATATCTGTCAAAAAGTAACCAGGAGCTAAAGCATTTACTCTAATACCAAATTTTGCCCATTCTTGTGATAAGGTTTTTGTTAATTGTATTATACCCCCTTTACTTGAAGAATACGCAGCAAGTTTTTGGATTCCAATAATACCAGCTACCGAAGCAACATTAATAACTACTCCACATTTTCTCTCAATCATAGTTTTGCCAACTTCTCGACACATTAAGAAAGTTCCTCTTAAATTTGTATTAATAACTGCGTCCCAATCACTTACTTCTTGTTCAACTGCCCACGAAGAACCACTTATTCCGCTATTGTTGACTAATATATCAACATTCCTTTTCATGCATTTAATTTTGTCTAAACAACTTTCAATACTAGTTTCATCCTGAACATCTAAATCTAGTGAAAATGAATTTCCGCCTTTCTGTTCAATTTCTTTCACGACACTTTCTAGTTTATCAGTTCTTCTTCCTGTAACAATTACTTCTGCACCAGCATCAGATAGAGCTAGACTCATTATTCGACCAAGTCCACTCCCACCTCCTGTTACTAGTGCTAATTTTCCATTTAAGTTAAAAACCTCTAACATCTTCATTTCCTTAAATAAATCATATCAACAGAAATTGTTAAAAAACTGTGGATAAACATGTGTCACAACAACGTAAACCATTGAATTTCGGATACTTAGAACGGTTTGCATAAAATCCAAGCATTTGCCTTAACTCTATATATTTCAATAACTTAAACTAAATTTTCGCCTATCCAACCCTTTGTTTTGTGTTATCTCCGTTTTTTTTAAACAATTTGTTATAAAAATAATTATTTTTTGTAAAAAATGTTAAAAAAAGAGTAAATTTGTGCGACCATATCTTCTTATTTCTTTAATTGAATTTGATACTTTACTAGGTAAATTACTGATTTTAAAATTTTTATCAAATTCAAGGATAAACACCTTCCAAATACTCTTTTGAACCAAAAGACAATCAAGTATATCCAAAGCAAAATCTAAATCTGACCAGGGAGGATCAAAGTAAATAATATCAAATTTTTGATTACTCACAACGACATCTTTTAGTAAATTCCTTGCGTCCCCCTGTAAAACCTGAATTTTTTTATCAAAACCTAGATCTACTGAGACCTTCTTTATATCTGTACAACAAATTTTATTAATCTCAATAGCTAAAACACTGTCTGCTCCTCTACTAAGTGCCTCGAAAGAGATCGCACCACTACCTGAACATATATCAAGGAAGGTCATTCCATTTAAATTTTGACCAAGAATATCGAATAACGCTTCTCTAACCTTTTCTGATGTTGGTCTAACACCCGTTTTGAGAGTTAAACTAAGCCTTCTTCCTCTAACTACTCCACCAACAATACGCATTTCTCAAACCTGAATCTTATCGTAATGTAAAAGTCTTGAAAATTTTTGGTATCTTTCGGATATATTATTTTTATCAAGAGTCTTCAGACAATCATAGCTAAGAGATTCCACATTGAAAGACGCCATTACAGTTCCATAAATTACTGCATTTCTGAGATTATTAGCATTCATTCCATTTAAGGTTAAAAATCCCATAAAACCTCCGGCAAAAGTATCTCCTGCTCCTGTTGGGTCAATTACATTCTCAACTGGAAAAGCAGGTACCGCAAAAATTTCTTCGTCATGAAAAAGCATAGCACCAAATTCACCACGTTTTACTACCAAAGTACTTGGACCTAATTTTATAATCTTTTTGGCAGCAGTTAAAAGATTTTTTTCTTTAGCGAGTGAACACAATTCAGCATCATTTATAATCAGAATGTCTATCAAACTAACAATCTTCATTAAAGAATCATTTTTCCCCTCAATCCAAAAATTCATTGTATCGCAGGCTACAAGTTTAGGTGAATTAATTTGTTCTAGAACAGAAAGCTGAAGGTCCGGATCAATATTCGCTAAAAATAGATAATCAACATCCTTAAAAGTTTTAGGTATTTCTGGCTTGAAATTCTCAAAAACATTAAGTTGTGTATCTAATGTATGTGCAATATTCATATCTTCATGGTATTCACCTTTCCACCGAAAGGTTTCCCCTTCTTTTTTTTCTACTCCGGATAAATCTATATCTCTTGACTCAAGAAATTCCAACTCTCTTTCTGGAAAATCCGCACCTATCACAGCAACTAAACTTACTTTAGTGAAGAAACTTGCAGAAATAGAAAAATAAGTTGCAGAACCTCCTATTGATTCATCACGTTTACCATACGGTGTTTTAACAGAATCAATAGCCATAGAACCAACAGCTAAAAGTGTCACATAATCTCCAATAAAAAAATTTAAAAAAAAATCTAAACAAGTTTAAAAAACATTCGTATAAAAAAACAAAGGAAACAATTGAATATTTTGTTATAATTAAATAAATTTATAAAATCTTACACAAAAAAATTTAACGTTTACATTCCTCTCTGTCTATTAATTCAGGTTGGACATGGACCATCAAAAAATACAAAAAAATAAACATAGAGCGCTACCAAGTGATTTTTCAGATCTAAATTTCTTCAAAGACTTAGAAAATCATTTTCTCGAGGTTAAAGATCTCGAAATGTCTTGGATTGAATTTGAAACGCCAAATTTAATTTCGAATAAAGAAAAAGCATTGAGATTGCATTTTTTAATTACACTTACAAGAACGATTGAAGAAGAATTAGATTCTGCTTTTCGAGCCGGACATATCCCTGGAACTGCCTTCTTCGGAAGAGGAAATGAGGGAGCAAGTGTAGGCAGTGCATTTTGCCTTAAAGATGATGAATGGTTAGTACCTATGCATAGAAATTGCGGATCACACATTGCAAAAGGACACCCTCCTGAAAGTATCATGGCTCATTTCTTCGGAAGAAAAGATGGTCCTTCAGAAGGAAGAGATGGGAATTTTCATATGGGGTACAGGCCAAAAAATATCACACAATTGATTAGTCATATAGGAACCATGGTTCCTATAGCAACTGGATTGGCATGGGCAGAGAAGTATAGAAAAACAAACCGTGCAGTACTAACTCATATTGGAGAAGGAGGAACTAGTTCTGGTGATTTCCATGAAGGAATAAATTTCGCGTCTGTTCAAAAACTTCCTTTAGTGATCATTATAGATAATAACCAGTATGCCTATAAAACATTGCTCGAAAAACAATATGCATGCAAATCATTAGTACTTAAATCAACTGGCTACGGTATTCCTGGTTATTTGGTGGACGGAACAAATATCCTTCTTGTAAATTACATCTGCGAACTTGCTCTTGAAATGGCAAGAAAAGGAGAAGGACCGATTCTAATAGAGAGCATAACAATGCGTGCCTCTGGGCATTCAGTCTACGATAAATTTTCTGACTATGTAGATATAGAAGATATGAATTTATGGTTAGAAAAAAGAGACCCTATCAAAAGATACGATCAATTTTTAATTAATTCCGGAATTGTTACTCAAAAGGAAATTGAAGATTCTCATCTCAAGGCAAACGAAAGAGCTTCACTTGCAAAAGACATTGCTCTCAAGAGCCCTTTCCCTAAAGCAGAAGGGATGGAAAATGAGATCTTTGCTGACTAAAAATGAATAATAAAACTTATAGCGACGCAATACGTGAAGCACTATGGGAAGAAATGGAACGGGATGAAAACGTATATCTGATTGGAGAAGATATAGGTTTGGGTGGAGGTGCATTTTACATTACAAAAGGGTTCCATGAAAAATTTGGCGACCTAAGAGTAGTAGACACCCCACTAAGTGAAGCTGGATTCACTGGTTCAGCGATTGGTTCTTCCTTAGCCGGATTACGACCAGTGGTTGAATTTCAATTTGCAGACTTTGTAACAGAATCGTTTAAAATGATAGTAGATTTTGCTGCTGGAAATTTTTTTCGAAAAATGGGTGAAGTTCCAATCGTTTTTAGACTCCCCGCAGGGGCTCTAACAAGCGCAGGACCATTTCATAGTCAAAATCCGGAAATATGGTTTTTTGGCACACCTGGAATAAAAATAGTTGCTCCATCAAATTCTTATGATGCCAAAGGTCTTATGAAATCTGCAATTCGTGATAACAATCCAGTGATTTTTATAGAATATAAAAAATTTTATAACTATCCAACTTCAGAACTACCTGCCCCCCTTAGAATCGAAATTCCAGAAGAAGACTACGAAGTAACAATCGGTAAAGCAAGAATTCTTTCAGAAGGAAAAGATATTTCATTGATTACTTATGGCACAACGGTTTTACAAGCTTTAAAAGCCGCCGAACAAATTTCTGAAGAGGGAGCCAGCGTGGAAGTAATAGATCTCCGCACAATTATTCCTTTCGATAAGGAAACTATTATTGATTCTGTCAAAAAAACAGGGAAAATACTTTTCCTACATGAAGCGAGAAAACAAGGAGGAATCTCTGGGGAACTTTCCTCCCTTATTTCGGAAGAAGCTTTCGAATATCTAGACGCTCCTCCAATAAGAATTGGTGCAATTAATACACCAGTACCTTTAAGTCCCCCTTTGGAAAAAGCTTACTTACCTAATACACAAGAGATCCTAATTGCATTAAGGGACTTATTAGAATATTAAAAGATGTAAGGAGATTTGATTTTAATGTTCGAAGAACAAATCCAAATGCCAAGAATGGGAACTAGTGTTCACGAAAGCACGATTCTTTCATGGAAAAAAAGTGAAGGCGATAAAGTTCGCAAAGGAGAACCGATTCTTTCAGCTGAAAGTGACAAAATTGAATTTGAAATAGAAAGTACTGTAGATGGAGTATTAAAGACCATCTTAAAAGAATCAAATTCTGTTGTTCCTGTCGGAAGTATTCTGGGCATTATAGTTACGGAGAATCGACCAGAAAAACCTGAAATTGACGATTCAAACCAGGAGAATCTGCCAAATAGCAACGAACAAATTTGGGCTGCTCCCGTTGCACCCTTAGATTTAGAAAGCGAAGAAATCCCTTCAACCAATAGTATTAAAAATCCATCTAAAAAATCTTCAAAAACTTCGTATTTAAATTTCCTTAGCCCAAAAGTCAGAAAACTTATTGCTCAACACAAAATAAGCGATGCAAAATTATCTGAAATAGTTGGCACCGGATTCAATGGCAGAATTTCATCGAAAGATATTCTTGATTTTGTAAATCAAAGAAATAAAATCCAAAATTCAGTGAAATACGAAGACTTATATGTTAGTGAAAATAATCTAGTGAATATAAATTTCAGTCCAATCGAAATCGATAGTCTGAAAAAAGAATCACATGAAGAATTAAGCGTCACGAGAAAGAAAATAGCAAAAAATCTCTTAATATCTTCTACTACTATTCCGCAAGTAACTCTTTTTTTAGATATTGACATGAGCAGAATTATTTCTTGGAGAGAATCTAACAAGAAAGGGTTTAAAAGTAGACATAACTTAAATCTTAGCTATACAACGATAATTTCAATCGGAATCATCTCGGCTATTAGGATGCCGATCTATAAAACCTTCAACGCCATATTCAGAGAAACAAAATTGGAAATCAAAAGATACATCAACTTAGGGATTGCAACAGACACAAAAAATGGTTTAATCGTTCCCGTTATAAAGGATGCGGATAGTCTCTCTTTCATTGAACTATCTCAAAAAATAGAAGACGTTACAAAAAGAGCAAAAACAAATTCATTGGACCCCGGGGAAACTAACGATGCAACTATCACTTTCACAAATTTTGGCCATACAGGTGCTTCATCTGGGAACCCACTAATTAATCCACCTCAAGTTTCAATAATAGGAACAGGCAAAATAAATTCTAAAGTAATACCAATTAATCAAACTGAAATCGGGATAAGACCAATCATGAATCTTGCATTAACGTTTGATCATAGGATTAACGATGGCGCTATTGCAGGAAAATTTGCTACAACTATAAAAAATAATATTGAACGAATGAACCTAAAACAACTGGAGTTTTAAAATGCCACGTATTAATTCAAGTACTGCTCTAAGATCTATGTTATTCACGCCAGGAAGTAGCGAGAAGATGCTTTCAAAATCTTTAACTTCTCCTTCGGATGCTTCTCTCTATGACATAGAGGATTCTGTAGCCGAGGATATGAAATCTAAGGCAAGAGAATTAGTAGGAGAAATTATCAAAGAAAATGAAAATTCTAATGATGCACCACCTACAGTGCTTGTAAGAGTGAACGATGTGAATTCCGAACACTTTGAAAAAGATATAGATGCAATTGCCACTCCAGGGTTAGATGGAATTTTCCTTCCAAAACCTGAAACAGAGGCAGACGTAAGAAAAGCTGACGCTATAATTACTAAATTCGAGACTGAAAGAAAACTCGAAATTAACAGTATTGCAATTATTCTTCAAATGGAAAGTGCTCTTGGTATATACAATTGTTTCAAGCTGTGTAAATCGGCAGAAAGAGTTGTTGGTGTAAATTTAGGAAGTGCAGAAGATGCTGACCTTTGTAGAGATTTAGGTGCGCAGTGGACCCCTGACGGTAATACATTGCATTATTCTCGAAGTAAAGTTCTTTTAGAAGCACGTGCAGCAAAGATGCCTCATCCTACCGATGGTGTTTATATGGACCTGAAAAACGATGACGGTTGCAGAGAAGATGCAGAAATCGCCAGACTATTGGGGTACACAGGGAAAGCAGCTATACACCCAAGGCAAGTTCCCATTTTCAATGAAGTATATTCGCCAAAAGCTGAACAAGTATCCTACTACAAAGAAATGCTGGAAGCTTACTACGAGGGCGAAAAAGCAGGACTTGGAGCAGTAAACTTTCAAGGAAAAATGATAGACATCGCCATGGTTCGTCATGCAGAAAATATTATCAATAGATCTAAAGCTATAGAATCAAGAAACTAGAAAAAAAATCAAGTTCCAAACGCCTTCCCTTTTTGGACTTTAAGCCGTTTCCAGTCTTTAGCTAGTCCGGTGAGGATGCGTGTACCTACTCCTGTACCACCAGCAGGTTTATATTCTTTTCTTTTTCCTAAATGAGAAGGCCCTGCAATATCTAAATGAACCCAAGGAGTACCATTTGTAAAATGTTGCAAAAAGGCTGCTGCGGAATTTGCACCTCCCCATCGAACACCAGAAATATTACAAAGGTCAGCAATTTTACCCTTCATCATATCTGTAAATTCTGCATGAAGAGGCATATGCCATACCTGGTCTCCTGCAAAATCTCCTTGTTCCCTTACCCTTTCAATTAGTTCATCATGTGTCCCATACATTCCTGTCAAATTTGTTCCAAGTGCTACCATACACGCACCAGTTAGCGTGGCAAGATTAATCATGCACTGCGGTTTGTATTTTGTCTTTGCATAGTGAAGACCATCAGCAAGAACGAGCCTACCTTCTGCATCAGTATTATGTATCTCAATAGTAGTGCCTTTCATAGACCTAACAATGTCACCCGGTCTAGTAGCATTTCCACCAAGCATATTTTCTGCAAGAACGCCTATTCCGACTACAGGCACTTTAGGTTTTAATTGCGCTATAGACTTCATAGCACCAAATACTGCAGCAGCTCCACTCATATCAGTGGTCATATTTTCCATGCCAGAACTAGGTTTTACCGAAATACCCCCAGTATCGAAAGTAATTCCCTTCCCTACAAAAGAAATAGGACGATTCTTTTTCGTATCTCCATATTCCATTATCACAAGTCTAGGAGGCGAAGAACTTCCTCTTGCTACTGCCAGAAATGAACCCATTTTCAAATCTCTTATCTGTTTTTCATCCAAGATTTTACATTTCAGTCCTTCTCGAAGTGCCATCCGACGAACCATCGATGCAAGGACAGGAGGCCTTTTCTCATTACTTGGAATATTGACTAGATCTCTAGCATAATTTGTACCATCTGAAAAAATTTCTCCTAAAACAACTCCTTTCTTTACATCTTTGATAAATTTTGATTTCACACAAATAACTATTTCGTTAAGACGACTCTTATCTTTTCCTGATTTTTTGCTAGATTTAAAACGATCAAATCGATAATCAGAAAGAATAAAGCCTTCTGTGATTGCCTGACCTAGAACTACTCTATCTAGAGAAAGAACTATTGAATTGATATCTAAAACAACATTGGATAACCCTTCATATGCAATTTTCTGAGTTACCATTCCACTAGATAATCGAATTTGTTCTGCACTAACATCCTCTTTTTTACCAAGACCTGAAAAAAATATAGTTTTAGGATTTTTTTTGGATCTACCCGAATCAATAAACGTAGTGTAAACTTCCCCGGACTTCCCTTGAAAAACATTTCGAGAACGAATATCTACAAGTTTTTTTGCAATAGAAGAATTTAATCCTTCATACGACATATTCTCAAAAACAAATACTACGACTCCATCTAGGTTTTGTACGTCAGAGGGCTTATCCTTAATAGTAAAACGCATTGAATTCTCCTGTTTTTAGCATTTCTAGACTAAAGGCAATCTTAATTTAGTTTACATAAGTACATATACCACTTCCACGCTAAGAATGGGTAATATGAAAAATTTATAAAATCTAATGTTATGATAAGATAGAAATTTAAAGATAAAATACAATCATAAAAACAACTTAGATGTTATATTTAATAAAACAATGGACTATACTTCTTAGAGCTATATTTTAGGAGAGAAAATGAGCTTTTACAATTGGGACATGCTTCCAATTTCGCCTGACAGGCCAGGAATTGTTCACCGAAGAATTTTTGGAGATGAGATACAAATACAGCATCTTATTTCTGAACCTGGAGGAACTCCACCCGAATTACACAATCATCCTGATCATGAAGAAATTCTATATGTTCAAGCGGGCGAGTGGGAATGCACTCTTGGAAATGAAATTCGAAAAATCGCACCTGGTGATGTGGTACATGTGAGAAAAGGTCAAATGCACACATTAGAATTAAAAAGTAATGAACCTGGCATGGTTCTTGAAATTTTTCATCCAATTCTGAATAATGAACTGGCAAAGGAAAAAGAAAATTTTACTATTGAGTCGATTAGAGATCGGATGGAATTTCATGAAGAACCAGATGAGATGAATCGTGGCAGGCCACCCGAATTTTCCTAAATAAAATAGGTATTGGACCTTTACACCTTTTGGTTCATTAATATTTCATGTACGCTTTTATATAATTTTAGTATTGCATTTTGAGAATAGACATTTCAGGGTCCATATTCCCTCACATCTGGAGAAAAAAAGATGACAGAGAGATTTGATGGTGTTTTAATTGGCGGAGGTCATAACAGTCTTGTATGTGCAGCATACATGGCGAAAGCAGGAAAAAAAGTAGCAGTTTTAGAACAATCTCCTGTGATTGGAGGGGGTTGCTCAACTAGAGAGGTCACCCTTCCTGGATTCAAACATAATATGCATTCAAATTATTACGTAGGACTTGATCGAAGTCCAATTATAAGAGACCTATCTCTAGATGAGTATGGTTTTAGTATGGTATTTCCAGAACAACAACAAGGATGTATTTTTAGAGACGGAACTGCTTTTACAATACATCGCGACGTAGAAAGAACAGTAAAGTCTCTTGAGAAAATCAATAAAAAAGATGCTAAAACATACAAGGAATTACATGTAAAATTCACGGAAGGTATGCTCGATATTATCACCTCTTTTATGTATTGCGCTCCTCTTCCACCTGAGGAAATGAAAGCACGCTTTTCTGGACCGCTTGGAAAAGAATTTCTGTCCTATAATAACTTGAGTATGTATGACGCAGTAGACCAGCATTTCGAAGACGAACGCATTCGTGTTCTTTTTAAACTTTTCCTTGGTTCATTTACTCTTGAGAATACTCCTACTACAGGAATATTCTTTCCACGTATTTTTTCAAGAATAGCAAATTTTGCTCTCCCTGTAGGGGGAAGTGCTAATTTTACTAGAGCTTTAGAGAGAGTTGTAATTCGTGGAGGGGGAAAAACATTCACAAACGCTGAAGTAAAGGAAATCTCGGTAGAAGATCATGAGGCGAGAGGAGTTATCCTTGCAGATAATACAAAAATAGAAGCTAGTGAATTTGTAGCTAGTGGCGTCAACTGGCCTCTTACAGTTCGACTTGCTGGAGAAGATTATTTCGGTGCTGAACTTTCGAAAGCAGCTATAGAATTTAAATGGGCAAGCCATGCTCTTTGTACTATACATTTAGCCTTAAAAGAAGCACCGAAATTCACTGCTTCTAAATTTGAACCTGATATAGAAAAAACCTTTAATATTTTTTGGGGAGCAGATACAACTGAAGAGATTGATGAGTGTTTCGATCAAATTCATGAAGGTAAACTCCCAAGACTAATGGGGAATGGTGGCAGCAATAGTCATTTTGATCCAACTTATTCGCCAGACGGAACTCATGTAGGATATTGGTGGCCCTTTGCACCTTTTGAATTGAAAGATGAAGGTTCAAAAGGCTGGGAAACTCACAGAGAAGAATACACAGAACATTTTATTAATGAGTGGGGAAAATATTCTCCAAATATCAACTCAGACAATATTATGGCAAAGTTCCTATATACCCCACATGATATAGTTCAACAAAATCCTAATATGGTCCAAGCGAGTCATCATATTGGGGCTTACATACCAGAGCAACTTGGCTATAACCGACCGCACCCTAAAGTCAGTAATTTCAGAACTCCAATTAAAAAACTCTTTCTTTGTGGTTCAAGTTCCCACGTCGGAGGTGCCGTAACAGGTGCGCCAGGGTATAACTGTGCAAATGCGATAACAGACGAACTCGATATTGAGAAACAATGGACTCCAGTAATTACACCTGAAATGTAATACTGATATTATTCTTTTTCAATTTGAAAGACATACCTATTCAAACTAAAGAAGTAGGACCCTTCCTCTCCAAGTCCTTTTAATTCTTTAGCCCATTCTTTTGCAATATCTCTCAAACTTTCATTTGCATTAATAACGAAAGGAACGATTACACTTACCATACCGTAACTGTAGGAGTCTTCGATATAATTTAGATTAAGTATCGGATAAATTTGCACATCAGAAATCCTAAATCCTTCTCCTATAAGCATTGGAGATAGTTTGCTTGGAAGATTAGGATCAAAAAGATGCTGTTCCCAAACCTCAAAAATCTGAGATGCTCTTTCTTTATCTTTAGCATTCCAAACCAAAGAAT
>Ga0310344_10000333_pt1 | contig 37672 bp, 41 predicted proteins | sample HC15DNA20200_MG_FD_203801 | JGI IMG/M metagenome (GOLD analysis project Ga0310344, IMG submission 203801) | Marine microbial communities from station ALOHA, North Pacific Subtropical Gyre - HC15-DNA-20-200_MG | ecosystem: Environmental > Aquatic > Marine > Oceanic | place: Pacific Ocean: North...
ATAGTTATCAATAACCAGATGAGAAATGCCCGCGGGCCCATCTCTTACTCCTCTTAATTTAGTGTATTGCTGATTTATAAAACTGTGCTCGCCTGAACCTTCTTACCACGGCCAGTAAAATAGAAATTATCGCAACTACTATAGGCACAGCCCAAATGTTTATGATGCGAATCCGGTTTTCTAGTGTTTCAACATCGTTTCTTAGTGAGCGTTGAACCTTTCTTAAGTCACGACGACTTTCCAGCATTTTAATTCGAAAATTATCAATTTGCTCTTGTTGTGCTGCTGTCATTAAAACCCCGGTTGATTTCTCTTCACGTTGAATATTCTGAATATTTTTTTCGATATCTGAAATACTGTTCAGTAGTTCTTGTTCCTTAGCACGATATTTGTCATCTGCCGTCTGTCGCATTTCAGAAATTACCTCAAATGGTCTCACAGAAAACCCACGGCCACGAAGTCCCACGAGGGCCTGGCTTCCTCTAAGGTTATCAATTGCGTTTATAGCAAAGTCAGCGTTACTGGCAGTTGGGATGGTAAGACGTTGACCACCCAACTCACGAACTCTAGCCCAGTTTCTATCTGCTAAGAAATCAGCATCACCAACTAAAATAGCATTGAAGGGAGCAACGCTTTCGCTCAAATGTGCTTTTTTTATTTTTCCATTTTTCTTATTAGAATTTAAAACTTCTTTTGGGGGGCCGTCGGGAAAAGCTGTACCTATTTTCCCTGTAACTCTAGCTGCTAACGAATATGATTTATTTTTTGATTCAAACTTTTCAATAAGCGCAATTGGGTTTGGTCGTTGTGCGATATCAAATGCATCCATTAGATCAGAATTATTCGATGTATAAATAAGGGGTTCTAAAGTTGTTGTAGCATCTTTTCTTGTTAGGAAAGCTCCAGCAGAAGTCATAACAATTCTCTGTAGTTGGCTACTAACCGTATCATTTTTAGCAAAACGATCACCAACAAGATTAAGCCAGGAAACATAATCAACCGCTACCTGCTGGCCTGATTCAGGATCAGGAAAGCCGACCCGAACAGCATCATCTGTATTAGCAACAAATTTTCCTGCGGGCATCTCTACGCCCCAAGCTTTAAACAAAGGCTCAACAGCAGAAATGCCTACTCCAGGTGGGGGAAGCTGTCCAGCTTGCGGTCCAGCCAACGCCATAGATTCTGCGAATGGATCAACGAAAGCAAGGACTCTACCTCCATTGAGGACAAACTGATCAATTGAATATAAAAGCGATGTATTTATTGTATGAACAGCAGCTATGACTAAAACTTCTATATCATCAGGCAAATTTTTGTCAGATCTTTCTATAAACTCAATGTCAAAAAACTGCTTCATGCCGTCAATAATTAACCAAGGTTTATAATTATCAAACCTAGTTCCTTGAAGAGGTAAATCAGAAAAAATTGCAATTTTAGTTTTCTCTGGGTTAGCCAGGTTATGAATTAATCGAGTTAAGTCATATTCTAAAAATGGTGCCCGCTCAGGAGATAGATAACTGATAGAATCTTTATCATCTGTACTATTTGTACCTGCAACACCGAAATAAACAAGCTCTCCAGATTGATCAAAAGGAAGACCTTTTAGCCCATCACTAACCGCTAAATCTTCTTCGGGAGAAAATGGTTCTGGATCAAACAATTTGAATCTTACCTTACCCTTCGAAAGACGCTCGTACTCCTCTAATAACTCAATTACCCTAGTTGCATGTCTTGCTATGTCTGGACCTATTTCACTGAATCTCCGAGAATAATAAAGCCTTACATCAACTGGTTCATCGATGCTACTTAACAAGTCTTTGGTACCATCTGACAATGTAAATAGTTCGTCTTGTGTAAGGTCTAATCTATTTGCAGTGAAAATATTATTAACGATAGCGTTAAATGCTAAAAAGAAAATAATGGCCAGAACAATCCCTATAGTTGCAAGTAATGAGCGATCCGAGCTTTTAATTTTATCAAACATCACTCAACTGCTCTTCTTAATTTCAACGATCAATATGTTAACAAACAAAGCACCTGCTATTACTGATAAAAAGAATAAGATATCACGTACATCTATGACCCCTTGAGATAGATCGCCAAAATTAGTTAAGAAACTTAGTTCGGCTATGGCTTCAACAAATCTAGGTGGAGCCCAAGCGCGAAAAAATGCTTGAACTAGCTCAACGCCACTCATCAAAAATATAAAACAAATAACAGCAGCAAGAACAAAAGCTATGACCTGGTTTTTCGTTAAAGCAGAAACACTTGAACTTAGTGCTAAAAATCCACCAGCCATTAACCAACTGCCTACATATGCTGTAACAATTACTCCGTTATCAGGATTACCTAAAAAGTTAACTGTAAGCCATATTGGGAATGTAAGAGAAAGAGCTATCCCCACAAATATCCAAGCTGCTAAAAATTTCCCTATGACGGCCTGGCTGGTGGAGATAGGAAGAGTCATTAAAAATTCCATTGAACCGGATTTTCTCTCTTCTGCCCATAACCTCATTCCTACCGCTGGAATCAAGAACAAATACAGATATGGATGATATATAAAAAATACCTGTAAATCAGCCTGCCCTCTATCGAGCCATTTCCCAAAAAAGAAAGTTAAACCACCAGCTAATGCAAGAAAGATCACGATAAAAACATAGGCCACAGGCGATATAAAATATGATGTTAATTCACGACTACAAATAATCCAGGTATTACGCATTTCCCACCTCAAAGCCGCCTACGGTTAACTCTCTAAATACTTCTTCCAACCGTCCTCTCTCAACATACATCTCTAATACCTTAAGCCCGCCCTCATCTATGGAATTACTTATAGAACCTAAAATGTCCGTTTTATTACTTGGAAATACGATAATTTCAACGAGTTCATCATCATTTCTAACAATTTCTACAGTCAGAACATCAGGAATACTCTCTATTAAGGAGATACACCGTTCCGAGTTTTCTGCTTCAATACGAATTCCTACGGCATTATGAAATCGAGAACTTCTTTCAAGCATAGATGGTTTCTGGTCAGCAACTATTTTACCTTGTGAAATGATTATTGCCCTACTACATACAGCATCAACTTCTTCTAGAATATGGGTGGAAATCACTATTGCTTTAGAATGAGACATACGATCTAACAACTGTCTCACTTCGTGTTTTTGGTTAGGGTCTAATCCATCAGTCGGTTCGTCAAGTATAAGAACCTCTGGGTCATGAATTATTGCTTGGGCAAGTCCAACTCTTCTCTTATATCCTTTAGATAGAGTTTCAATAGGCTGATGCAGCACCCGCTCAAGCTGAAGACTTTCAACAACGTGCTCATAGCCCGTTTTTCGTTTCTCCTTATTTAGTTGACGGATATCACAAACGAAGTTTAATAAGCTATTTGGTGTCATATCGCCATAAAGTGGAGCACCTTCAGGCAAATAACCAAGTCGCCTTTTTATCTCCAATGGTGAATGAAGCACGTCATATCCGCAAACACTTACTTTCCCATTTGTCGGAGATAAATACCCTGTAGCCATCTTCATTGTAGTTGACTTTCCTGCCCCGTTGGGGCCCAAAAAACCCAACACCTCTCCACGAGATACGGAGAAAGAAATATTATCAACGGCCGAAATGGGTCCGAATCTCTTGGTCAAACCATTAATTTCAAGCAATTTATCCACTATATTTCAACTCCAAAAATAACTTTATTTTGAATCTTTTCATTTCATCAATCTATTAAAACCAATATTTAATTACATACTTTTTAAATCAGGGAAACGATTTAGACATTTCCTATCAAGCTTTCAAGTCTGTAATTGAAATGAAATTAGCTTATCTGTCGTTAAAATTATGGGTAATCGCATTTTCTACCCGAAATCTCAACAAAAGATCGCACTCCTGACACTATACTAAAACGATATTCATTATTACCGACTACAACCGCGTGGTTAAGTGGAAGTATACCCTCAGTAGAGGTAGTCCCTCCTCCAGGTTTTGTAAAATACACAGTAACTTTTTTTGCAGGATCGAACCATGCCTCAGGCCTTCCCTGATTATTTACCTTTGATTTTCCTATAGCTGTTACAATTATCGAATTCTCTGCAAATGATACATTATCATTGGGTCCTGCATAAACAGGGTTTTGTACTACGAAACGTCTTGTTACTTGAAGCGACTCACATACATCTCTTTTCTGTGCAAGTGTGATTATTTCAGAAATCCTTTTTCGAGAGACGCCTTTTCTGATACGTTCATGAATTTTTATTAATAGCTCTTTATCTTCAGCACTTGGAACTTCACCTCTATATTGATCTCGCCATTTAGCCACCAAAACACGTTCAGCTCTAAGGGCAGTTTCAAGCCCAACAATATCTGTTTTAAGTTGTTCTAGTGTCATACTAGCCTGATACAACTTAGTTTCTAGCACCCTCACTTCCTTGCGAGCAAGCTCTATACCAAAATCATAAGCATAATATCCAGCAAAAATAGCTACAAGTAAAACAAACGACCAACGCGCTAAGGCTAAGACCAGCCTGCCCTGTCGGCGTCTTCGATAGCGTCTGTCTGAAATTCCCAGTGTCATTTGAGACCCATGCTCATTTTAATGATATCTCAAAAAGCAGATAATTGTCTTATTACAATAAATGCCATAGCTATCCCAATTATACCAAATAGTACTGCTATAATCTTCTCCATAGTACCTTGGGTTATTTTACCCTGCAATCGGGGGCCTATCTGTCCACCGAGAATAACAGCTGGAATAGTGTAAACAACCAAATTCCATGGAATTGCGTTTATGCCCCCTGCTGCTATTAAAGCTGTAACTTGGGTAAAAGATGCAGACGCAATAGTTATAATTACAGTAAATACAGATGTAGCAGCCGCAACTGCAACTGGAACCCGGTTACGTTTAACAAGCTGAGGCATTATAACTTCCCCAATACCAACACCTAATAAACCTGTGATAAATCCGCCAACACCTGTAGCTCCAGCTCCAAATACACCAAGACGAGGTTTATGATAATCGTATTTTATGCCGTCTCGTGAGGTAATGCTCATTTTTACTCTTTCAGATTTATTTTTCATATCCGATGAACTTAATAAAGAGTGATCTGATTCAGCCGGAGTATGTCTTAAAATAATCGGACATAAAATCAACATTAAGAGAGCATACGCACCTTTTAGGAAAACCTCTTGATCTTTCAGTGAGGCAAGTAAAACTGCACCAACGATGGCTATGGGAACAGATACTAGGATGAAAGGAATGGCAGAATGAAAATCAATTAGTTTTTTTCTGTAGTATCCTACAAATCCAGAAGAAAACCCAAAAACTTCAGTCATTAGAGCAGATCCAATAGCGGCTGCTGTGGTAAGAGGATATTCGGGCCCCAACAAAGGAAAAATAATTACAAATATTGGAATAAAAAGTGCTGCTCCACCTATACCACTTAACATCGCAGTAGTTGCTACACAAATCGATATTGGAAACATAAACCAATACTGAACCCAATCTAACTCAACCATTTCTTAATACTCTTCTATTAATATATAATCTAATGATCATTTTAAAAAACTCACATAAAATTACTATCTTGCTATTGGGCAAGCTAACTCGTGAGCCATATAAAATCCATTCGTAATGCGCTATTTAAAAAATAATTAGTTAAACATAATTAATAAACTAAATCAGTTGACTGAAAGACTAGAACTAGGAATGTTTAAAAAGATCCTCTTAATTTTAAAAACGGAAAAAAATAATGGAAATTCGATTTGATAATCGTGTTGCGGTCGTAACTGGAGCTGGACACGGCTTAGGTCGCAGTTATGCTCTCTCTTTGGCTGAGCGTGGGGCAAAGGTAATTGTTAATGACATAGGCGGCACAATTGATGGAAGCGGGGAATCACAAGCTCCTGCTGAAAAAGTAGTTGAAGAAATTAATGCTAAAGGAGGTGAAGCTGTTGCTAGCTTTGATGATGTAGCTGACAAAGATCAAGCAGCAAGAATTATTCAAACCGCTTTAGACGCTTTTGGTACTGTTGATATCTTGATCAACAATGCTGGGATTGTGCGGGATAAATCTTTTCACAAAATGAAATTAGACGATTATGAACATGTTATCCGAGTTCATTTAATGGGTTCAGCCTATGTTACATATGCTGCTTTCCCAATAATGCGCGATAAGGATTATGGGCGCATTCTAATGGTTTCTTCAACTTCGGGTATATATGGAAATTTTGGACAATCAAATTATAGTTCAGCAAAAATGGGCGTAATTGGGCTGATGAACACATTAAAAATCGAGTGCGCACAGAATAATATTAAGATCAACACACTAGCGCCATTAGCAGCCACACGCATTGCAGAGCCCTCCGGTATTTTCGATGAATATGATCCTAACCTGGTAACCCCTGAGGCTGTCGCTGCCATGGTCACTTATTTAGTGAGTGAAGAATGCAACGAATCAGGCAGCATTATTTCAGCTACAGCAGGCTATTACTCAAAAATACATATATTAGAAAGCACTGGTATTCAAACAGATCCTAGAGATCAGATTACACCGGAATATTTAGGTAAAAGGTGGGAAGAAATAACTCACCTGAATGATCCAAGACCATATTTTGATGCTGGTGAACACCTTAGAGAAAACATGGCAAAGGAAAAATCATGATTGCCTTAGATTCATTTTTAAAAAGTGAGCCCCCTCAGCGATAGAGTTCCTAGAACGCTCATATATTCTCTGCCACATCCAAACGAAATGTGTTACGCCCTCTTCAAGTTTAAAGGTGTATTCAACATTACACTTTTTGAGTTTCTCTATTAATTCACGACTATCATCAATTAATGGGTCAAGGTCTCCACACATTACCCATGTATTAGGAAGACCATTCAAGTCAGCATTTGCGGGAGCTATGCGAGGATCAGTTGGGGAAAAATTTGAACCATGCAAATAACCATCCCAAATCCACTTCATCTGAGCCACTGTCAGTCCATAAGTACCATCCCCTAAATCTCTCCATGACTGTGTATCTACATCAAGTAAATAGACCCCATAAACCAGTGCTAAAGCCCTTACTGATCCGGTATGTTTTAATTCATTTCCAGCATAAAGGGCGAGTGTAGCACCAGCGGAGTCACCACAGAAAGCAATACGTGATGGGTCTAGACCTCGTTCAGACCCCTGTTTAAACAACCAATTAGCTGCCACCATAGTTTCTTCAACTGGAACAGGAAAACGGTACTCTGGCCAAAGTCGATACTCTAAACTCGCTACTGCACATCCACTTTCTAACGCCAAACGGCGACAAATCTGATCATAAGCCTCAATATTACCTGTCCACCAGCCTCCACCATGTATGAATAATATAACGGGAACATTTCTTTCCGAGCTAGGAAAATAAAGGCGCAACAAAATAGGGCCATAGGGTCCTGGTATTTCTACGTCACTAACTTCATCAACAGCTAATATTCCATCTGGGTGGTTTAGGTATTTATAATATCTTGCACGAGCAGCACGTCCTTCCTCTATTCCAACCTCAGAAGGATCAGGAAGAGCATTACCTTCTTCTTTTAGCCTCTCAAAAACAGCTTGCAAACCAGAATCGACCGGCGAGATCATCACTTACTCCTTTATCCAATACCTAATGTAATTCCCCCATCAACTACCAATGATGCGCCTGTAACATAACGCGCTTCATCAGAAGCCAAATAAAGAGCTGCATAAGCCACATCCCAAGCATCCCCCACCCTATTCAATGGAACCTGCTCTTCTCTACGAGACCATAACTCGTCTTCATCCGCATCACCATAAGACCCCTGAAGTGAATGGGCTACCATAGGAGTTTTCATTAATCCCGGAAGTATTGCATTACATCGAATATTCTGAGGAGCATATTGTCTTGCGATAACACGTGTCATTTGTGTAAGAGCCGCTTTTGTTGTTGCATATGAAATATACGGAACCCCCAACCATCGCTCTCCTGCAATAGAAGAAACGTTCACTATCGCACCTTCTCCTTGCTCCAACATGCAAGGTATTGTGTGTTTAGTCGTCAGATAAGCGCTTTTCAGATTAACGTTATGAACTCTATCCCAACTTTCTTCATTCGTTTCGACAACCCCGCCAACTTCAGCAATCCCTACGTTATTATGAAGAATATCTATTTTACCAAATTTTTCTTTTGTCTCTGAAACCATAGCTTCAACCTGCTCGCTATCCGTTACATCCGCCTCAAAAACTATGGCTTCACCTCCTTCATTAGTTATAATATTCACCGTCTCTTGAGCAGAATTTAAGTTGAGATCGACACATAAAACCTTTGCACCTTCTCGAGCGTAGAGGACGGCAGTAGCTTTTCCATTACCCCATCCTTCACCTATGGAACCCGCACCAGTTACAATTGCCACCTTTTCTTTAAGTCTACCATTCATTCTTTTTCTTCTTTTTCCAGCTGGCTTCGCAACTCACGTTTTATAATTTTCCCGTAATTGTTTTTTGGCAAAGACTCAGACACACGATATTCCTTAGGGCGTTTGAATCTTGCAATATTATCTAAACAAAGAGTGTCAAGCTCTCCTATCTCAATGCTATGACCTGTCACTGGAGAAATAAATGCTACAACTTCTTCTCCCCACTCTTCATGTGGTCGACCTATCACAGCGCATTCGCTAACTGACTGGTGTTGCAACAAAATTTCTTCAATCTCTCTAGGATATATATTGGATCCGCCACTAATTATTAGGTCTTTAGATCTATCCTTGAGTGTAAGATATCCATCCTCATCGAAAACCCCTAGATCTCCTGTGTGTAGCCAACCATCTCGCAGGGCCTCAGCAGATTCCTTAGGGCGACCCCAGTATCCTTTCATAACAACATCACCGCGAACTAGAATTTCTCCTATTTCTCCATTTGGACAAGTAGCACCCTCTGAATCTGCCACCCTGACCTCCACTATGCTTTGAGCATAGCCGACGGATGCCAAACGTTCTTCATATCGCGGATGTTCTATTAAGGCATGATCTTCACGCGGTAGAACTGTAATAGTCATTGGACTTTCACCCTGTCCATATATCTGAACTAATTTCGGCCCTAATCTTTCCAATGCTTTCTTACAATCGGTGACATACATAGGCCCTCCGCCATAAGTGATAGTTCGCAGATTTTCTGTGCTACCGCCTCCGGAATATTCCACAAAACGTTTTACCATCGTTGGTGCAGCAAACATTGAGACTTCTTCATGTGCTGAAATAAGTGTATAGATTTCTGCCGGATCAAATCCTCCAGATTCAGGAATAACCTGTTTTGCTGCAGCAGCTAAATGTGGAAGGCCATAAAATCCAGAGCCATGAGACATTGGAGCTGGATGAAACGCACTCCCGTTAGATGGAACACGATCTACATCTACATAGTAATTTAGTGTTGAGTCCCACAAATTACGATGTGTTAACATTGCTCCTTTAGGGCTTCCAGTTGTTCCACTTGTATAGAACAACCATGCCAAATCATTAGCTGCTCGATGCGTTATCTGAACTGGATCACTTCTTATTATAGATCTATAATTGGAGTCCCCAACGATTATAATTTTTATATCTTTACCAACTTCATCGACTGCTAGATGTGCTCTTTCCGCCAGATCATGAGTTACAAACAAAGCGCCGGCCGATGCATCATCAAGAATATAGGCCAGTTCTTTCTCGTGTAATTTATTATTTATAGGTAAGCTCGCCATGCCAGCATGAAGAATACCATGAAATACCTCCAGATATTCTGGACAGTTTGACATAAATAAACCCACTCTTTCATCGATAGATAAGTTAAGGCCCGTTTTGAGGAAGCCAGCTAAGCAAGCTGCTCTAGATGCTAATTCAGAGTATGTACAAAAATCGTAAGAACCATGAGCTATAGCAATCTTTTCAGGGAAAGATTTCGCCGCACGTGTTAGAAGTATTCCAAGGTTCATAAAATTACATCCTATGTAAAAGATAAAGAACTAGACTAAGGATTCTTGCTACCACTCCATAAAGTTAGCGGCGCGCAATAATAAAGTTCTGTTCACACCGTCTGAGTGCAGGAAAGCAGCAGCATCTCTCAAGAGTTTCTCTACTCCTGCCTCCTTCATATATCCATGACCACCATGAATTTCCAATGTCCATGTAGCTATCTTCCAAGCAGCCTGAGATGCCATGACCTTAGGTAAAGCTCCAAGTGTTGGATCCCAACCATGCTCTTGATGGTCTGCGAGGTAAGCGGCTCTATGAATATAAGCACGCGACGCATCTATTAACATTTTCATTTCAGAAAGTTGAGCCCTTATACCGTCATGCTCGATAAGTGGCTTCCCACCCTGAACCCTATTCTGAGCCCAATTTAGTGATTTTTCGTAGCATGCAACTGCTACTCCGAGAATACTTGCTCCAGCATAAGCATTACTTTGTGGAAAGAATTCTCCTAGAGTTTTTAAACCCCCGTTTACTTGGCCAACAACATTTTCGTCGGGAATAAAGCAGTCTTCAAAGAATAGTTCAGAATTATTTGCTAAACGTTCTCCCATTTTATCATGCACACGGCCGACAGTAAAACCAGGATGTCCCCGTTCTAAAAGAAAGCAAGTTGACCCTTCCGTAAATGGCTTATCCTTGTCCGTTTGAACGAAGACTAGAAAAAACCGAGATCTATTACTATTGGAAATGAAATGTTTCATCCCGTTCACAACCCAGCCATCACCTTGTTTCTCTGCTTTAGTATTAAACGAGGATGGGTAAGGGACTAAATAATTAGAAGCATTTTCAGGTTCGGTTATACAAATGCTAAGTATAGCGCGAGGGTCTTCGACAAATGGTATAAGAGCTCTTTGTTTTTGTTCTTCATTAAGAGCTTTCTCCATTATTTGTGCAATTTTCAAAGTTTGAGCAAATACAACGGAAATCCCTAAATCGCCCTTCCCTAACTCTTCTACAACCATAGCAGTAGTAAGAGAGTCAGTGCCCATTCCACCATAGTCTTCAGACAACGCCATTGTTCTTAAACCAAATGCGTCTGCAGCCTCTACTATCTCCCAAGAAAAGCCATCTTCTGGATCGGGGCTTGAGTCTAACATTGCGGCACGAGGCGTCACCTCCTCTTCAACAAACCTCCTCACCGATTCTAAAATTGCACGCTGCTCTTCAGTTTGTATAAAAATCTCTTCCATAATATCCCCGTTACTTATTACAAACACTTAATTGATATTTATCTTGTGATGTTGCTAATTCATTAAACCAATATCACCTTGATATCATTTGAAATTCATCAGTGCCTCTGCATGTGTTTACGATGGCCTCACAATTCGATTTCGCAATGTTCCTATACCAATTATTTCTAACTCCATTATGTCGTTGGGACTTAGAAACCTATCATGCTCAAGACCACAGCCACCCCCAACAGTACCTGAACAGAAAAACTCACCTGGATGTAACCTCTCTGCTCGGGAAGTATGCGATATACAATCTTCAAATTTCCAATACATATTACCGGAATAACCCCTACTAACTTCTTCACCATTAATTCGAACTATCATTTCGGTATCATATGGGTCGAATGAGTCAGCTGTTACTATACACGGCCCAATTATCTGACCAGTCTCAAAGTCTTTACCCTTTCCAGGACCAAACCCAGCTGGCATTTCGCGAGCCTGAGTATCACGAGCGCTAATGTCATTAAAAATAGAATACCCGAAGATCATTTCCTTAGCTTCTTCCGGTGTTACGTCTTTACCTGATTTTCCTATCCAAGCTCCAAACTCCATTTCATAATCCATAAGTTCAGAAAAGAAAGGCCATAAAACATCCTCGTCAGACCCTATTACACCAAACCTACTAGGTTTATAATAAAGAGGTTGTTCGTACCATATCTCCGGCGGCTTGAAAGCTCCCTCTGCTTCAAACCTTTTTAAAGCCTCTTCAGGATCAGGCTCTGCATCAGCTTTCTTTTTTCTCAACATTGCAAAGGCATTCAGCAAGTGCTCTTCAAAGCATAAAAAATCTCTTATCTGAGGTGGCTCAAGAACAGGTGTTTTAATTGAGATATCTGCTAGAGCATGACTATAATTTTGGTCATGGGTTTCTAAAATCTGTTTTGCAAGATTAAGCGCCTCTTCACCAGCCGAGATCATATCAAGCATAGTTTTAAAGAACGGCTTATTGTCTGATAAAGCTAAATCAATAACACCAGTTTCATCAGCGTTTATAACACCTAATTTTGGTTCACTAGATCCAGAAGTGAATGTTATTAGTTTCATTTTTATTATACCCCCAATTAAAAAAGATTTGTGTGTCTTACAATTATATTAAGTTGGTATTTTTTCTTTGTTTTAATTAACTAGTCATTGCTCCGTAATTCAAACATTTATTAAAATAACCTTTTTTTATCGAACTCCTTGGAAAATTAGAGACTGACAGCTAAACTAAGCAGACTATTGAACGACTGGCTGAAAACGATTGTCAACTGTTAGCTACACTAATTTATAGATTGAATTAATTATTGAGTATTTAAAACCTCCTTACAGTTGATATATAGTAATCACCGGAATCTATACTTACGACGGGAAACCACTAATCAATTGAGATAATATCTTATTAAAATACAAAAAGTAGGCTAAGCCAGAAAAGCCTCATTAATTTAAGGGAGAAACTCATGGCAAAAAAGACTAAAGTCATAATCTCGTGCGCTATCACAGGAGCAATCCATACTCCTACTATGTCTCCACACATCCCTATAACGCCTGATGAAATTGCTCAAGCTTCGATTGAAGCTGCTGAAGCAGGAGCATCTATAATTCACCTTCATGCAAGAAACCCTGAAGATGGTAAGCCAACCGGAGACCCTGATGTCTTCATGGAATTTCTTCCACGTATCAAACAAAATACTGATGCCGTTGTAAATATAACCACAGGCGGCGGCCTAGGAATGCACGTGGATGAGAGGATTGCAGCTGCCGTTAAAGCAGAACCAGAAGTTACCTCGTTTAATATGGGATCTATGAATTTCGGGCTTTTTAATTTAGTCAACAGATATGATGAATGGAAGTACGATTGGGAAAAACCCTATCTCGAAATGACAGATGATTTCATCTTCACGAATACTTTTAAACAGATGGAGTACATTATTACCGAGCTAGCAGACAAAAGAGGTGTTAAATTCGAACATGAATGCTACGACGTGAGCCATCTATATAATACACATTATTTCTATTCAACTGGTCGGTTAAAGCCCCCTATTTTTCTTCAGTTTATTTTTGGAATTATGGGAGGAATAGGCGCTGAATTGGACCATCTGATTCATATGAAAAATACAGCTGACCGCTTGTTTGGAGATGACTACGTTTTCTCCGTATTGGCTGCAGGTCGCCACCAACTTAACTTTACAACTCAATCAGCAATGATGGGCGGTAGTGTGAGGGTAGGTTTGGAAGACTCACTATATATAGCTAAAGGTAAGCTCGCTGAAAGAAATGCTGATCAGGTTGCTAAGATACGTAATATTTGTGAAAACTTGTCTCTTGAAGTAGCTACACCTGATGAAGCTCGTGAGATCCTCGACCTAAAAGGCGGCGATATGGTTAAGTTTTAGTTTAACCAGTGATTTTTCGAAAATTATGGGATAAATAAAATGTCTGAAGCCGCAATAGTCTCCACTGCTCGAACTCCTATAGGTAAAGCATACCGTGGGTCGTATAATAATACTCACGGAGCAGACCTAATGGGGCATGCAATAGAACACTCTATTAAGCGTTCTGGTGCTGACCCAAGTGAAATCGAAGATGTACTTGTTGGGTGTGGTTTTCCACAAGGCCAAACTGGCATGAACGTTGCAAGGATAAGTGCTATGCGCGCCGGTCTGCCAGTAAGTGCCAGCGCAGCAACTATTAATCGATTTTGTTCATCGGGCCTTCAGACAATCGCTATGATGTCCCAAAGAGTCATGGTAGGAGAAATTGACTGTGGTGTTGCAGGCGGAGTTGAAGTAATAAGTCAGCTGCCGCCTGAACATCAAGTTGAGCCTGATAACGAAGCATCGTGGCTAAAAGAAAATCGCCCTGATATATATATGAACATGCTGGACACAGCAGAAACTGTGGCAAGTCGCTACAAAGTTAGTCGTGAATCCCAGGATGAATATGCATTATCAAGTCAAATGAGGACAGCAGCTGCCCAACAGTCAGGAAAGTTTGATGATGAGATAGTTCCATTAGAATCTGTCATGCTTATTAAAAATCGAGAAACGGGCGAGATAAAAGAAAAGAAAGTAAATTTAGAAAAAGACGAAGGAAATCGACCAGAAACAAATGAAGCTGACTTAGCAAATTTGAATCCTGTTTTAGAAGGGGGTTGTATTACTCCTGGAAACGCTAGCCAATTATCTGATGGGGCTTCAGCCTGCGTAATTATGAGTTCAAAGGTTGCAGAACAAAAGGGTATAGAACCGCTTGGATTCTTTCGTGGATTTGCTATAGCTGGTTGTGAACCTGACGAAATGGGCATAGGTCCAGTTCTTGCAGTTCCTAAGCTACTTAGCAAAGCGAACCTTGCAATTGATGACATAGATATTTGGGAACTAAACGAAGCCTTTGCTGCCCAGACTGTCTATTGTAGAGACACTTTAAAAATAGATCCCGATAAATTTAACGTTAACGGCGGCGCTATATCAGTCGGTCATCCATACGGAATGAGTGGATCAAGGTTAACAGCTCATCTTTTGATAGAAGGTAAAAGACGCGGAGCAAAATATGGTGTTGTGACTATGTGCGTTGGGGGCGGCATGGGGGCCGCTGGCTTATTTGAAATTAATAAATAACTAGATTAAAGGAAATATGATGTCCAACCCTATAGATGGTTTTACCCTTCAAAAGGAAGACTTTAAATTCATAGGCACAGACCTTCAAAGACCTGAATGTATTTTAGCAGAGAAAGATGGAACCTTGTGGTCCGCTGACGCCCGTGGAGGCGTGGTAAAAATTAGTCCAGATGGATCTCAAGAAATAATTACGCAATCTCATGATTCAGAAGCATTTGGTTCTTCCGATAATGATGCAAATAAATTTGTTGAAGGCACTCTTCCAAACGGCCTAGCCTTTGCTGATAATGGAGACATTTTAATATCAAACTTCGGTACTGATTGCCTGGAAAGAATGACAAGAAGTGGCGAGACAAAAGTTATGTTCGATAGTGTCGACGGTGATCCAATTGGTAAGGTAAATTTCGTTTGTAGGGACAGTAAAAATCGAATATGGATAACTATTTCTACCATGGTACATGATTGGCCATCCGCAATAAGAAAAGACCTAATAGATGGCAGAATTCTACTTTACGAAGAAGGAAAAGGCGTAAGAATAGTTGCTGATGACGTGCATTTCTCAAATGAATGTAAATTAGATGCAAATGAAGAATATCTGTATGTGGTTCAAACATGTGGACGTAACATTGCCCGATATAAAATTGGTAGTGATGGTAGCTTGGGCTCCAAAGAAATTTTCGGACCAAGTGATCATGGAAGATTTATAGATGGGTGTGCCTTTGATTCGTATGGAAATTTGTGGGGCACCCACGTCATGAATGATGGTTTATTTGCAATCACACCAGAAGGTGACTTGAGAGTTATCTTTGATGATTCTAGTCCTGAAGAAGTTAAAAAATTAGATGACGCATTTCAAAGTGGAACTGTAAATGCTGACCTTATACTTACTTGTGGAGGTGAAATCGCTACTTGGTGTGCTTCAGTGACTTTTGGGGGACCAGATTTAAAAACAGTTTATGTCGGAAGCCTGCGTTCCACGAACTTACCATATTTTACCGCTCCAGTAGCGGGCCTACCTATGGTCCACTGGAATGAAAGCCACTAATGAATATAAAAATGAGGTTTCTTCTCTTTCTTATTGATTACGCAAGAGAACCTCTTCGCCACTAGTTGCAGAATTTACTATTGCTTCAAGTATTTCAACATTATGTAATATTTGTTCATTAGTGAATCTATAAACAGCCTTGCCTTCAACTGCATCTGCCCATTGCTCCAGATTTAATTTTACTACATTCGTGGATGCGTAAGTCTGTGTAGTTAATTCTTCATCTAGCCAGCGTGTTGTTAATGATGCAGGTTCCGGAATATCTACATTTGAGTTTTCCCTAGCCTCAGCCCAGCCTTTGTCGCCAAAAACACTAATTCGGCTATAAAATGGGGTTGTGGCGATGTTACACATCAGTCCCGATGCCCCACTCTCAAAAACAAATTGAACTGCAACAACATCATCTGCTGGAAACAAGTCCGATCGGTGAGTTGTCAAGGCCCGTAACTTTTGAACCGGGCCAGCTATAGATTGAAAGTAGTCAGTAATATGCACGCCCAAAGCAGTTAGTGTTCCTGCCGGAGCCTGCTTGGGATCTTTTCGCCAACCAGAAGCAATATTTTTTGTGAAATTGTTATGAGACCAATTGCATTCTATATGAATAAGTGTACCTAGATTACCAGAGTCAAGATTAGTCTTTACTGCCTCTAATGCTGGTTCAAATCGTCGTTCATGTCCTATTCCCAAACATATGCCATTTTCTTCGCAAGTCTTTATCATAGCCCTTGCAGAGTTCGAATTTAGAGCAAATGGTTTTTCACAAAAGATATGTTTATTTGCTGCTGCAGCAGCTAAAACCTGTTCTTCGTGAAGAAGGTGTGGCGTTACAAGGATCACTGCATCTATATTTGGGTCTATCAGGACCTGATCATAGGAATTATCTATTTTCAATCCGTGAACGTCAGCAAACTCCTGAACAGAATCTACATTTATATCGACACCTCTACTGACATTAATTTTTTTGCTATCTTTTAGACTTGATACAATTTGTTTGCCCCACCAACCAAGACCAACAACTGCTGCATTCAACATATTCTCCCCACTAATCTTTTTAAATATAATCTAGAAAAGGTAACTACTGAAAATATTATTTTATTTTAATCCAGCTGCCTTCGCAGCCACTCTAGCAACACAGGACCAATCAAGGTCTTGATCCCCATTTTCGATGGTTTGTTGAATTTGACTTTTTACTAATTCAGCCAGAGGCATAGGAACCCCAATTCCGTGAGCGCTTTCGATGGTCTGACTAATGTCCTTCAACCCTAAAGACGAACGAAAATTTGGAGGCGTATGTATATCAGTGGCTATATTTTTGCCGTAATAAGAGTAGATAGGAGCAGAAAACATAGTAGTCGTTATAAGTTCATAAAAAACATTAGGATCAACACCCGCTTTCCTAACAACTGCAAAGGCTTCTCCCATCGCAGCAAGAGCTCCAGCTATTAAATAATTATTTGACAATTTCACAAAAGCTGCAGACTCTGGGTTCTGACCAACATGAACAATATTTTTACTCATAGCTTCAAAAGCCGGTAAACAGTAATTAATATCCTCATTGGCTCCTCCCACTATTAAAGTAAGCTCTCCCGATTCAGCTGCGTCACCTCTACCTATAATCGGCGCAGAAACAAAACCTTTACCTCTGGACCTATGAGTGTCAGTTAATACCCGACTATAACTGACGCTTATTGTCTCCATTGAGATATGGACGGCTCCTTTGGGTAAGGAAGTAATTAGATCTTGTTCACCAAACAAGACCTCGGAAACTGAGTCATCTCCCCCTAGAACTGTAATAAGTATTTCAGCACCATCAACTGTTTCTAATGCTGCGTTTGCAACTCGTGCACCGTCTTTGGCCAGTAATTTAGCCTTTGATTGAGTGCGATTAAATACGGTAACTTCGTGACCAGATGAAAGAAGGTTACGAACCATACCGCTTCCCATAATACCAGTGCCTATAAAACCAACCTTCATGTCCTTACTCCGGAATTTGAAATCAATTGTAAAAAATAATTATTACTCCTCTAATTTTTAAACAAATCAATATGATTTTTTACAAATTGCTCAAGTGTACTTGGCGCATGACCACTCAGATTTGCAATATGATCATTAGTTGTCCCTGCTATCCCTGAGTTTACGATTCCCATCAATGCAGATTGATGATCTATTAACCAATCTGGCATGTCTCTCTCTTTCATAGCCTTTACTGCAGCTTCTAATGGAATTTCCAAATAAGGAATATCACTTCCAAGTTCGTTTGAAAGAATAGATGTGAAATCTTCTAATGTATAAGCATGCCCAGAAAGAAAATAAGTCATACTTTCATGGCCTGGTTTTGTTAGAACCTCTGCAGCTACATCCCCTGTATCATTCACATCTATCATCGCTATCTTGACCGTCGATGATATAGGCATCATGACTTTGCTTTGTCCCTTTACCATTCCGGCTGTATTAATTAAATTTTGCATAAAGAAACCAGGGCGCAATATTGTCCACTCCAAACCACTTTCTTTTAGAGCTTGCTCAATCTGCCAATGAGATCGTCCTATCAAACTAGGGCAGTCTTCCGTAGCAACAGCATCTCCGCCCGAAAGCTTTACAATGTAGTTCACCCCCGCACGCTTTGCAGCCTGAATTGTGCCAATCTCCTGCTCGGCTAATGCGGGGCTATGTCCTGTCAGAAGAAATAGTTTTTCGCAACCTTCCAGTCCCTTTTCTACTGAAGAATGGTCAGAAACATCCCCGTATTCTAACTCAACTACTTCTCCAAATAGTTTCTTTGCTGCTTCAGGGTCTCTTACCAAACATCTAAACTCTGATCCTTTCTCTTTAAGAGCCTTAACAACTGCCCTGCCAGTGTTTCCAGTTCCCCCAATTACGCCTATCATTTCAGTTTTCTCCAATCCTAAATTAATTCTGATATTTTTAATTAAAGTTCTTTTATGCTATGGGCCTCAGCCGAAGAATGGGCTTTAACTTCCCTGGATGGTTTTCCCCCTTTTATATTAAGCCCTGAAGGGCTCCAGGTGCATATGTTCGCTCCTTCAGCCCAAACGGTTTTATATACTCCAGGAACAAAGTATTCTATAAATGACAGCTCCTCTTCTCCGTCGTTTATGAAATAATGCCGCTCATTATCATAAATATAGATAGTGTCACCGGCTCTAACGCTATGAGGAATATCATCAACATAAAAAGTGGCACTGCCTTTGAGAATAACTTGAAAGTGTTCAGCACCTTCATGATGGTGATTAGCAGCCTTTGTTCCAGGGGGATAAATAATCATTTCACCTTTAGCTGCCTTAGTACCCGACAACTGAGGCGTTAACATATAAATTCTTCTCCTCTCATCGAACTCTGAATTTAACACTGGCTCCTTGGTCCAATCTACAAACCTGATATCCATTTCAGAAGTTTCCCAGTATTTATCAAACCTATACGCTCTAGGCACTGTGGCCTTAAACAAAAGAGCTCCCTCATCACTTGAGACTCTTGCTTTAAGAGAAGGAGGAAGTAGTACAAAATAATCCCTATTTAGCTCTTTCTCACCAAATTCCCCATTCAATAGCACCGAACCAGAAATAACGTGAAACCATGCCAAACTATCTTTCTCCACACTAAAGTCTATCTCTATTTTGGGATCTAAATGCAACCTTTCGGTAGATATGTAATCCGATTTTACCCTTTCTGGAGTTATCAGCCTTTGTACAAATACCCCTTCACGAATACATTCTTTCTGGATTTCACCTTCATTAAAAATAACAGGCATAGACTTCTCCTTTATAATTTTATTTTGGAGGCAAAACAGCTGTGATATCAATCTCTACCCTTGCGCCAGGAGAACTTAAGTTATTTATACAAACCATCGTGCTTGCTGGTTTCCAGTTACCAAAATACTCAGCCATTACCTCGTGCATATCATCTGCTTCACGCATGTCAGTTAAATATTTTGTTACCTTAACTACATTTTCCCAACCGATATTACAGGCATCCAATGAGAGCTTTATATCATCCATTGCTAGGCGAGTTTGTAATTTTATATCATCTGGCAATACATGTTCCTCGTGAACATGAGGGTGAGAATGATAAAGTGGTATAGCTGTGCAGCCTGAAATAAAAAGTAAGTCTCCAGCTCCCTGAACATATATAGAAGGGGAATAGGGTAATTTATCTGCCTGACTTGGATCAGGGTGTATGGGTTCAATTCGCATCAATCTCTCTCTTTCTAGTTACTTCATAATCAATTTTAAAAATGGAACAACTTTATAATACATATTAGTGTATTATCATTTCTAAATAACTAATTAGTTACAAACTAATTCAATTAACATGAATCAGAGGTATAAAAATGTCTAAAGGATATTGGGTTGGATGTTATCGGTCTATTAGCAATAATGATGCTTTGTCTAATTATGCTAAACTAGCAGGTCCCGCTATAATAGAAAACGGAGGACGCTTTCTCGCTAGAGGGGGAAAAGTAGAGACTTTTGAACACGGGTTGAATGAAAGGACAGTTTTAATAGAGTTTGAAAGTGTTGCAGCCGCCGTGTCGGCATATAATAGCGAACAATATCAAGAAGCACTGCAAGCCCTTGCGGATGGAGCTGAAAGAGATATAAGAATAGTAGAGGGAGTCTAATTATTATCAAACTCATATGGCTGCAGTACTGTAAGGCGAACAGAGAATTTTAAAGGTTTTATATCTTGAATATAACATTCACAAAGATTGTTGGCTTTTTTGCTGGTGCTGTAATCACTTACCTCCTGGCTAATCTGCTGCGCTTTATTGTGCTGGCTTTTATAGCTTCACCAAAGAATAAAATAAATTTTAATGATTTATTTTGGTGGTGGGAACAATTCACTTCTCCAACAGGCTCAATACTACTATGCACAATTGTAGGAGGTTTGTTCGGAGCTAAATGGCTGCAAAAATATAATTTAAATTAATCAATCACCAATTAGGTGTATGATTTCTCTGCTTAGATCGTTCAACTACATCTAGTAATTCTTCGGAAGACATTTCTGTTTGCAATCTGTCGAGGAGCTGCCTGGCACCTGGATAACTACTTTTTGATGCAAGATCTAGCCATAGATAAGACTGTATTCGATTTCTTAATAGACTACGCCCCTTAAAATATAAGGCTCCAAGATAAAACTGTGCTCTGGTTATTCCGTTAATAGCATGAGGCAACATTATGTCATAAGACTTTACGTAATCAGCGGACAAATATGCCTTGATACCTTCTTCTAAACTACCATCAATCTTCAGCTCAAAATTTTTGTAGTTCGGATTTTCAAATAAAATACGCGTTAACTCTATCTCCATTTTATTCTGAAGTTCAAAGACTTTTTTTCTTTCGATTCCCAGCTGATTTTCAATGTTTGCAAGTTCTAATTTGTGATCAAAAATAATCTTTTGTGAGCCAGAAGTTCCCTTTTTTAAATCATTTATACCTATTGGATCGACACTATTTAATTCCAATGTTTTTCCAGTCAGCACAACCCCGAGTAAAAAGCCCAATGAACCAAACAAAAGAATTGCTAAGACCAAAGGAATTAATAATTTTTTCTTATGAAATATGTTCATTACTTTTTTGGACATTTTTCTATTTATAAATTTTATAAGACCCTTTTTCAATTTCTTCAAAAATACTTGGACCTGATGCCTTCCACCCAAGTAAAGATCTAGCTTTATCGGCACTTACCCGAACGTTTGAGCTCATTGCATAGCTCATAGGGGGACCCCACGAGCTAATAGCTTCTTCAAACGTAAATGTATCTGTTTTTTCACCTAGTCCGAGCATTCTTCCTATAGATTGATTTATCGCAACCATCGATGTTTCACCACTTTCCAAATAGAAAAAGGATCCTTTAGGAGCCTTTTCCAAAGCAAGAAGATATGCATCAGCACAATCTTCTATGTAAACATTTGACCAAATATTTTGTCCCGATCCAATATGGCGAGGTATTCCTGAGGATTTTGCAAGAGATATAAATGTCGGTATTTGAGGGCTATGAGTCCTTACGCCTAGTCCTTTGCCGTATATAAGACAAGGACATATAACAACAGAATTAACATTGTCATTGGCAGCCTCTAGAACCATTTGGTCAGTAGCTATCCGACCAGCTTTCTCAGGCAAAGCATCCAGAGGAGTATCTTCATTATATATAACGCCCCCCGCCCGTCCCATAGCATTGTCAGAAACAATACTAGTTCCACTGGTTTGTATATAATATTTACCACTTCCTCGTAATGCATCCACAAGAACTCTAGCAACAAAAGGATTGTCGGCATCAGCAGCATTAATTACCGCATCTGAATCTATGGCAGTTTTATTTAATACCTCGAAATCATCTAAAGTTCCTATAACCGGAGTTATACCTTTATTAACTAGTAAGAGACCTCTTTCCTCGTTTCTGGCCAATCCATGTACTTCATGTCCAGCTTCTAGTAGCTTATGTGAAACTGTTCCTCCAATATAACCCGTGGCTCCCGTTACAAATATTTTCATCTAAACGCTCTTTGGTAGTTCTAATTATTAAGTTGATTTAATAGCTTTTATAGTAATTGACTGATTTAATAATAATAACTTTTTATAATAAAATTAGTACATAATATCTCAGACTTGACACGTATGTTATAATAATCAATTGGGTATATGCGAAGTTATTTCTATAAAGGCTTAAGTTTAGGCTATAACATTCGGAATAACTTTGTGTTTTTAGGGAGAAGAAAGCAATTTAAAGACATTTTATTAATGTTTTACTTTAAATATTTTTTTTAATTAATTGAATTATAACACTTATTGGGCCATGGACGAAACAAAAAATATTGAATCTCAGTTCGAAGACGACATCAATGCAGGCTTCACTACACGGCGAGTGGAAGTAGTTAAATCACGAAATTGTTTAAAATGTCGTGAGCCATTCAGCAGTGAGTGGTCTGGAGAGCGAGTTTGCAAAAGATGTAAATCGTCCGGAACTTGGCGAAGCGGACTCTAACTTTTTATTAGAGTTGTGCTTTGGGCCCTTTAGGCTCAACAGCCCTGATGATATTAGACTTTAAATAAGTAACGGGGCGCACTGTTTTAGCGATTCCGAAGATGTGGGCTCGCCTATATAAAATAAGTCTAGGAAATAATATTATGGCTAGAGAAACCAAAGAACTGCTTGCAGAGCGTCTAACCGAAAGTCAGATGAGAGTAATTGAGCAGGAATTTCCCCGTTTCTCTAACTCCGAAATGGACCAAAGACGACGCCTTATAAAAGATTGGTTAAATAAGTATGATTTAGATCATATAATTTTATATGGCGCCTACTGGGCTGGTAATTCAGTTGTTTACTTTACCGGGTGGCCCGTCACTGCAGAAGCAGCTGTACTTTTCTCTAATGACATAAAACCAATCATGTATGTTCAGTTTTATAATCACGTTCCTCAAGCGACAAAAATTGCATATGAAACTGATGTAGGGCCGGGGAAAGAATCTTCGATTAAAATGATTATTAAAGAAATGGAGAAAAGAGGTAAGAAAAATAGTCGAATTGGAATAATCGGCCCCCTAACAATGTCATTATTCAGGTCATTAGAAGAAAGAACATCAGAAATTATTGATCTAAACCAAGAATATGGAATGGCTCGCTTAATAAAATCTGAAGAAGAATTTGAGTGGCTTAAAATAGGAGCTGTTTTGAGTGATCTATCCTATGAATCACTCTTGGAAAATACCCAAATAGGAGATAACGAACGACTACTTGGTGACCATGTAGAAAGATCATACTTAAAATGGGGAGCGACGAATTTAATCCACTTCTTCGGGGCAACAAATATGGCAAATCCTGATTGTTGTGTTCCTCGCCAATGGCCGTTGAATAGATCGATATCTAAAGGAGATATAATCTTCACGGAAATAAGTGCGGATTTTTGGGATTATTCAGGGCAAATACTTAGGAGTTTCACAGTTGGTGAAGAACCAACACCTCTCTATAGGGATTTACATTTTACAGCTGAGAAGACCTTTGATGAGATTATGAAAATCTTAAAACCTGGCACAAGTGCTCAAGATATTTTTAATGCAACCAGCGTGATAGAAGAAGCGGGGTTTTCAATTTATGACGATCTAGTTCATGGTTATGGTGGGGGTTATCTTCAACCTATTCTTGGCTGTAAGAGTCGACCCGCTGGTCCCATACCAGATTTAATTCTGAAACCAGGGATGTGTATGGTAGTGCAACCAAATATAATCACCCTAGACCAAAAGGCTGGTGTGCAAACTGGAGAAGCAGTGAGAATCACACAAAATGGGGTAGAATCATTACATAGTATTCCCAGAGGAATACACAGGATACATTAACCCTAATTACATTCCTCTAATTCGATCAAGAAAATTTATAGTATTTTGGGGTAAAGCGTCACCTCGCCATGTCACGTGGCCATCAGGGCCAACTAGGGTAAGCTCACGCTCATAAAACTCACAAATTTCATCGTGCTCTAAATCAAGTAAAGATATAGGAACTCCTATATCATTAGCCGCTGATAGCAAATCATTTATATCGTTCTCTTGATTTTGACGTATCAAGGTAAACCCTGGGCTAAAAAAATCACAGAGTGCCAAACCACCAGACAACCAAACGTGAGGGGCACGAGAACCTGGTCGTGATGTTGGGACATAATCATATGGATCATCTCTAACTGGTAGAGTTCCATCAGGCCAAATTATCGAAGAGTTTTCATACCTAACACCCAAAACAATTCCGGGAATTATAAATTCTCTTTTCCCATGATCTGCTAAAAAACTTCCCAAGACTCTTCGTTCTTCTTGTCCTTGAAATTTTTCACTCTCAATATTTGAGGACACCTCAAATGACCCAATGGATTCGGCAAAAGATTTTGCAAAAGCTAAGTTTCTTAATCCTATTGGTCGTCTGTCTTCTTCATAGCTCGATAATAAATTAGGCCCTCCCCAACCATTAACCAAAGCCGATAATTTCCACGCTAAATTAATAGCATCATCCACACCAGTATTCATTCCTAGACCGCCAGTTGGAGTAAATAGGTGAGTAGAATCACCTACAAGCCACACTCGTCTCCTTCCATAAGACTCTGCTATCAACGCATGTCCAGCTGTCCATGACTGACTTAATATTATTTCTGCATCAACGGAACAACCAGCAGCAAGAGAAATAAGTTCCAAATCATCGATTCTGTCGTTATTTGTATTTTCCTGTACTCTTGAAAGCAAAACAAATTCATCTTTGCCATTAACGGTCATGAGAAGGGCACGAAAATCAGAAGAAACAATCCAATATTGCCAAGAAGGTGATATTTTTAGCCAAGATAAATCACGCGACAATCTAAAATAAGTTGCCATCATAGAGCCACCCATCATCCGTCTCTCAATACCCGCCTCACCCTCATAACGAATGCCAAGTTCTCGCCTCACCATGCTCCGACCGCCATCCGCTCCAACCAGATAATCAGCCTTAATTATTATACATTCGCCATTGGAAATATTTTCTACATTAGCAATTATTTCACTTTCTGATTCGATAAAAGATTCAAGTCGATAACCAAATAATACATTAATTAACGGATTTTGAAGTGCTGATTTGTATAAAATTGACTCTAGATAAATCTGACTACAACGATGAGGAGGTTCGGCGCAATCATATGGACTTGTGCCAGCTTTAGCTTCTTCTAGGGCGCGTGCGCGAGAAGGCATAGATAACCTGGCTATTTCATAACCGGTCAATCGTGTAACATAAGTTACGTCAGTTGGGTAATTCTCTGGTAAACCTGCTTCTCGTATTTCTGAGGAAACTCCCAACCGCCTAAAATGCTCCATGGAGCGGGCATTTATTGCATTTGCTTTAGGATGAGTTGAAGTTGTTTCTTGTTCATTAACGATTAAACATTCAACACCTTGCCTTGACAACTCAAGCGCAAGAGTTAATCCCACTGGACCACCACCCGATATTAAAACTTTCGTTTTTACTTCTAGCATTTCAAATAATAGTTATTTAAAAAAAAAGAAATCAATCATTAAGCACTAACATTCCATCATTTCTTTTTGTGGCACATAAACTGCATCAATATAATCAGTCATATGCTGTATGAAGGTTTTTGGCTCATAGATAGGAGGGTTCCCAGGACTCACACAGGTATCCAACGGGATAGCCTCTGTCTCATCACTTGGACTGTAATGGAATGTAAGAGAATATCTATTACGCCTTGGAATGGTAACCCGATGCGGTGTCGGTAAGAATCTTCCATTGGTCCATCTTTTAAGAAATTCTCCAGTATTGACCACTATGGCACCTGGCACTTTAGGAGCTTTAAGCCAATTCCCAGAGGGCGTCGCATACATCAAACCCGGCTCTTCCGACATAGGTAACAGAGCAAGAAAATTATGGTCTGTATGAGCACCAAGAGCTTCATGTTTTCCAGGTTCTTTAACAGCGGGATACATCGAATTACGATTATAGTAGTGTGCGTCTTCAAAAAATGGATTAAAATATTCTAAGGGCTTTTCTAAAGCGAGCGCATATAAAGGCAATAAACGTTTACCTAATTTTTCCATTTCTAAATGATACTTTAACAATATTTCTTTTAGCTTAGGCACCCCCTCAGGCCATTGATTAAGACCAGAAAACCTTACTCCAGCGAGCACTTTTGGATCATTGGGCTCCCTCTCACGCATCAAAGAGAAACCCTCATTTATATCAGGCATGGTATTCTCTTTTGTTAATTCAGTTTTCATTATACTAGCTTTGGAGGGAACAAAACCAACCTGATTTTCATTAACCATAATTCTATTTTTTTCTGAATCAGGTAAACCAAAAAAAAGCCTGACCTGTTCAAAGGCCTTTTCTATAAGTTTATTAGAAACGCCATGGTTGATAATATAATAAAACCCAAGGTTCTCCTGAATATATCGAAGATCAGATGCTAACTGCTCTGCTTCTCCATCTACACCATTAATATAACTGAACAAATCAAGCACCGGAACTTGTTCACTGGTAACCTTTTGGATTATTAAATCGGTAGGCTTTGGATTGTAAACCATGGAAATCAACGTATTTTTTTATTTCAAAATCTCATTTATATAATCCCATTCAGTGTACCAACGCTGCCCTCCTTGACGTGGCGGCTGTGGCACTTGAACTTCTAACCATCTAGCGGGTTTACCCTTTTTTGGAAAGAAACCGTGTTGTGTCCCAACTCCCGTCCACCCGTAATCGCCTTCTTTAAGAGTATACTCCTGCCCCTCAAATACGCATTCAACCTCACCCTCTAACATAAAATAGGTTTCTTCAAACGGATGATCGTGGTGATCACATATACCACCATCTCGGAAGTTAATTATAAACATGTAAAAATGAATTGATCCGGCTTCATTATCTAACAACATTTTCATTGAAAAACCGTTAAGATATGGACTTATTGTAGTAGAAGGAGGTTGGTTTTTAACATTATAGTTACCCAGACCGCTCAATCGGGGATCATCTAACTTCAGTTTCGGTATTTGTTCTGGCCAAATGACTGGCCCAGAAAACCATGTATCCTGCCATTGACCAAAATCTTTTGGTTGTGGAGATTCAACCACTACCCAGCGTACATCATTTTTTGAGCTATTTCGCCAGGCATGAGGAACCGCTGTAGGAATTAGTGCAAAATCACCTTCGGTTAATTTGTAAACCTTTTCTCCTCGAATCAGATCCAAATCGCCACCTAAAACAAATAGGCCCTTTTCAAATGCGTTGGTTATCATTTCCGTGCTCCCTCCTGGAAGTAATGACATAACACCAAAGCCCGTATGAACTGATCCAGCTTTGCGATTAATAAATGGAGAATAGAGCAATCCAGAAGAATTGTTTTCGTAAATAGGGTGGGGAGACAAGTCAGATTCTGAAAAACTATCAACTTTATGTCTATTATTTTTATTCATCTTTTCTCCATTATTCGAATTTCTAAACTCGACGGCCAGATGTGTGGGAAGACGTAATTTTAAAAGACCAATTATCTGGGCCAGAAATTGTAAATGAGCTATGCACCTTTCCTTTACCAATTTTAGAGGGTTTTAATCCCATCTCTTTATAAAGATTCCGGGTTTCATTTAGGTCATCAACCATAAGATCGAAAGGAGCCAGTGTATCCTTTTTTCGTCTTTTAGAAGACGTCTCCAAAATTAAATGGGTTCCGCCACGCAGTTCAAGAACAGCAAATGTTTTATTTTCAAAAACCTTTCTAAGACCAATAGATTCCATAAACAAACTGGTTGTCGGAACATCTTTTGTAATAAGATTAACATGGCCAATAGCTATTGGGGGACGCTCACCTTTTTTATTATTCATTTTACTTCTTTCACGAATATTAATTATTCATAAGAACTTTTAATAATATATAATCTATCGCTTAAGAATGAATCACTCAAGATTTTGAGTCCTCTGTGTCTATAATGATCAAACCGGTTATTGAATAGTAATATAGCTAATTGATTATGGGCCATAATTATGAAACGACAAATTTTAGGAGAGAATAAAAAATGCGCGGGTTAGATAATAAAGTTGCGTTAGTAACAGGTGGAAGTGGAGCAATAGGAAGATCTATTTGTCGTCGTTTCGCTGAAGAAGGAATGCACATTGGAATTTTTGATATAGATGAAGAGAGCGCTCTAGAAACAGTCCAACTTGTTGAAAGCTCTGGAGGTAAAGCGTCAGCATACAAAGTAGATATTACTGACTATGAGGCTGTCAAACAATCAAAAGAAATATTTGAAGGTAAAGCTGGATCAATAGACATACTGATTAATAATGCTGGTTGGGATCGTTTAGAAAATTTTCTAGATACCAAACCAACATTTTGGGATCAAATCATTTCTATCAATTTAGTAGGAGCCCTGAATATGCACCATATTATCGTTCCTGGCATGGTAAGTAATGGAAGAGGAAAGATTGTGAATATTGCATCTGATGCTGGACGAGTTGGATCAAGTGGTGAAGCTGTTTACTCAGCATGCAAAGGTGGGATAATAGCCTTTACAAAAACCCTTGCTAGAGAAGTTGCTAAGACTGGCATCTGCTGCAATGTAGTGGCTCCAGGGCCTATTGATACGCCCCTACTAAGATCAATGACACCAGACGGCAGTTTGGACAGCGGACTCGGTAAAGCATTTAAAAGGGCGATTCCTATGAGACGTATAGGTGAACCAGACGATATACCTGGGATTGTAGCTTTCCTCTCCAGTAGCGAATCCGATTATATAACTGGTCAGGTAATAAGTGTATCTGGAGGACTTACTATGCACGGATAGTCATTTCCAATTAAATAAAAAGCAAAAACGTAAACCCTATAGTATCTGGGAGAATACTCTAATGAATTATGATGATATTATTTATGAAAAAGATTCTGGTGTTGCTACAATTACAATCAACAGGCCAAAAGTATATAATGCCTTTCGTGCTCAGACCGTAGTTGAGCTAATTGACGCCTTTCAAGACGCTGGTTGGGATCGTGAAATAGGCGTGGTCGTATTAACCGGAAGCGGCGATAAGGCCTTCTCTACTGGCGGCGATCAATCAATCGATAGTAAAGGCAGTGGTGTTTACGGAAAGCTGCGCGGTACTATCGGTATGCCAATAACTGAATTACAAGCTTTGATGAGAGATATACCTAAACCGGTGATCGCTAAAGTAAGGGGATACGCAATTGGCGGGGGTAATGTTCTTGCTACAATCTGTGACATGACAATAGCATCAGAAAATGCAAAGTTCGGCCAAGTTGGGCCCAAAATGGGATCGGTGGACCCAGGCTGGGGTACAGCGTATTTAGCTCATATCGTGGGAGAAAAAAAAGCAAGAGAAATTTGGTACATGTGCCGTCAATATACAGCCCAAGAAGCAGAAGCGATGGGATTAGTTAATAAAGTTGTATCTGATGACCAACTAGACGACGAAGTAGACATCTGGTGTCAAGAGCTAGTTGAGCGAAGCCCAACAGCAATCGCAATTGCTAAGCGTTCATTTAACGCAGACACAGATCATATTAACGGCATAGGTGCTATGGGAATGGAATCTCTACGTCTGTACTATGAAACAGAAGAATCCAAAGAAGGGGGTAATTCCTTCCGAGAAAAACGTAAACCGGAGTTTCGTAAATATGTGAAGTAATAACAATTATCTAATTATTACATTACAGCACGCTAAAGATTTTTAAAGGAGAAGTATAATGCCTGCATATTGGTTAGCTCGAGCTCAAATCAATGACCCTGTTGAATATAAAAAGTATACCGACAAACTACCTCCATTATTTGAGAAGTATAACGCAAAAGTACTAACAAGAGGTGGAGACTACAGGGTGCTTGAAGGCAGCCCTCCCCCATTCGAACGTTTTGTGGTAGTAGAGTTTGAATCACTCGATTCAGCTGAAACATTTTTTAATTCTGATGAATACACCAACGCTGCAGTTTTTCGAAGGGCACCTGGTATAGCCAATAATGAACTGGTAATTGTTGAGGGCGGTGATTTCACCCCAGTTTAATTAGAAAATACTTAACTTTGCGTTAACTCATTTTTTTCTAATTATAAAAGTTAGCACATTATCTTCTTCGACAGCGCTTTCCAAAGTGTCTCCTGTGGCCTTACAAAAGTGCTGAAAGTCTTTCATTGCTCCCGGATCTGTAGCAATCACTTTAATCTGCTCTCCAGAATTGATATTTTTTATTGCCTTTTTGGCCTTCAAAACTGGTAGAGGACATTTGAGACCAGAAGTATCCAATACTTGCATAAATTAGTCCGTTTCTAGTTTTAGTCGACTGTTCATCATTTTAACCAAAAACTAATCAAGTGTGAATTATAAGTTTACTTGATTATAAATGAGGTATAAGCCCATAATCCGCTATAGTAATTAAATAGGTTGCATTCAAAAACAAAGGCCGAAAAAATGTCAAATCAGGTCAAGTTCTTAGAGCCTATAGAGGTGCTAGAAAAAATTAGAAATGGGTCCGCCTACGTTGTTGATGTAAGGGAGCCTCATGAATATGCCCAAGCACATATAAAAAATGTTCCCTTGATGTCAATGTCTCAATTTGATCCTAAGGAAATAAAACCAGCTAAAAATCAGTTGCTTATCCTACACTGTAGAAGCGGGCAACGATGCGGCATAGTCTCAGACCAACTTATTGCGTCTGGCTACAAGGGATCGATTTATCGTATGAGTGGTGGTTTACTTGCCTGGGAAAAAGCTGGATTGCCGTTGGAAATTAATTTAACAAATTGAGTATTATTACCATTTTCATTCTACCAAAGTCAGCCAATCAATGAATATTTACTTACCGATAGCAGAAATGTCGGTTGATGTTTTTCTCATCTTGGGATTGGGAGGAGCAGTTGGATTTTTATCAGGATTATTTGGTGTAGGTGGCGGTTTCTTAATGACACCATTATTAATTTTTATTGGGATACCTCCTGCTGTATCTGTTGCGACTGAAGCCAATCAAATAGTCGCTGCATCTGTCTCAGGCGCTTTAGCACATATGCGACGAAAGAATGTAGACTTTAAAATGGGATTAGTGCTTACCGCAGGAGGTTTTGTTGGCTCTGGAGTAGGCGTCTTAATATTCACTTTGTTACGGCAAGTAGGCCAGGTGGATCTGCTTATAGCTTCAAGTTACGTCGTTATGCTGGCCGCAATCGGCTCATTGATGCTTTTTGAAAGTAGTAGAACTATACTCAGACGCCAAGCTGGAACGGCAACTAGAGGAAAGCTGCACCAGCATATGTGGCTCCACGGCTTACCTTTCAAAATGAGATTTAGGCGTTCTAGGCTTTACATAAGTGCTATTTTACCTCTGGGCATAGGTTTCATAGTTGGTATTCTAGCTGCAATAATGGGAGTTGGAGGAGGATTTATCATGGTACCTGCTATGATTTATCTACTCGGAATGCCAACAGCTATTGTTGTTGGAACTTCTCTTTTTCAAATTATATTTGTTACTTCCAGCGTTACGTTTCTTCAAGCAACCACTAATCAAACTGTAGATATTGTTTTAGCTCTATTGCTACTGACGGGGGCAGTCGTTGGAGCTCAGTTTGGAACCAAAGTCGGAACCAGATTGCGAGGGGAACAGCTACGTGGACTTTTAGCAATTTTAGTTCTCGTTGTTTGCGGAAAAATTGCTTACGATTTGGTCTCTACTCCAATTGATTTATTTTCCATTAGTGAAATTACAGGATTTGTAAGATGAAAAAGTTCTGTGGTTCCCTGACAATTTTAATACTCACTTTTTGTTTAATAAAAGAGCAAGCAGCTAGCGAAGAGATTAAAGACCAGAATAACTTAATTCACTCGCCTTTAGTTGCAGACCTTAGCGAAGACCTTATAGCAATCACAACCAGGTTTACGGGGACCGAAGTATTATTATTTGGAGCCACCAACGGCATTGGTGATGTAATTGTTGTAGTTAGAGCCCCTAGCAGCCAAGTAACTGTGCGCCAAAAAGGACGAGTAGGTGGAGTTTGGATCAATAAAGAGGGCGTTATATTTAACAATGTTCCTGGTTTTTATCACCTCGCCTCTTCACGCTCCATAGATAAATTACTCCCCCCAACAGTTCTGAAGAAGGAACAAATTGGAGCAGAAAACCTGTCGGTAGTCTCAGCAACCAAGGCCGACGGCTTAGATATATCGACATATAAAAAGGCTTTGATAAGGAATAAAAAAAGATCTGGTTTGTATAATAGTCAACCAGGAAAAATTACTTTTCTGAGCAATCGTCTTTTCAAAACAAGCGTTGACTTTCCATCAAGTGTTCCCATTGGGAAATATTCTGCAATTGTGTACTTAGTACATAATGGCAAGATTATTGATAGGACTACAACGCCATTACAAGTGCAAAAAACGGGATTTGAGGCTAAAGTATACGAGTTCGCCAATAACCAGCCGTCCTATTACGGCATAGTGGCGGTTGTTATTGCGTTGTTTGCTGGTTGGCTAGCAAGTGTCATGTTCCGAAATGTATAGACTTATTAAGCCTTTTATCCAAATGAATTAACAAAGCAATGAAACAACAATGATAGATTTGAATGATAATACCGATCAGCTGAAAGTTTTTCTAGTTGTCGTAGATAATACTGCTGAAATGCGATTAGCATTGAGATACGCCAGTCTGAGAGCCAAAAAAACTGGGGGACGAGTCGGTTTGTTACGTGTTGTTAGAAAAGCTGACTTCCAACACTGGGCTGCAATAGGAAATTTGATGAGAGAAGAAGCTAGAGAACAGGCTGAACAATTATTACAAGAACACGCAGCTACTGTGTTGGAACTTACTGATGGAGAAGTGCCAATTCTCTACATAAAAGAGGGAGATGCTAAATCTGCTTTACTAAATTTAATAGATGAAGATGGTCAGATTTGTCTTCTAATTTTGGCTGCTTCAACAAACAGGCGTGGACCAGGCCCACTTATAACACATTTGACAAAAAAGGTTATCGGACAACTCCGTATTCCAATAACTATAGTTCCTGGAGGTCTAACCAACGAAGAAATAGACAAATTAGTATAAAAAGACAAACAAGGATTAACCGAAATTGTCCAGATTAAATACTTTATTACCGGGTATATTACTGGCCACTGTAATATTTTTAATAGCCGATATTTTAAGTAACTATATAGGTAAACAGATATTTTTTTATGATAGAAGTCCAATATCTACAGTGCTGTTAGCAATATTAATTGGTATTACCGTTGGCAATTTTATAAAAATAGGAGAAATCTTCTCAAAAGGGATTAATTTCTCATTAAAATTTATTTTAAGACTTGGCATTATTTTACTCGGAATTCGTATTAGCATTTCAGATATTCTTATATATGGATCAGTTTCAATCCCTTTGATTGTTATTTGTATAATAACCGTTTTGCTGTCTGTCCGTTTTACTATCAAATACCTAAATATTACATCTGAAATGTCTTATTTAATAGCTATAGGAACATCCATCTGTGGGGTTAGTGCTATTGTAGCAATGGCTCCTGTTATAAATGCTAAGAAAGGCGAAATAGCTTATGCAATAGCGAATATAACAATTTTTGGTATGCTTGGAATGTTAATATATCCCTATTTAGCAAATTTTATATTTGATGGAGAAGAGAGCTCTATAGGACTTTTCTTGGGCACAGCTATTCATGATACCGCTCAGGTAATAGCATCAGGACTGATTTATGAGCAGCAGTTTACCAATACAAAAGTTATAGAAGTATCAACAATAACAAAACTTGTAAGAAACACTTTTTTATTATTAATGATCCCTCTTTTTGCTTATTTCTATAATAGGGAGAAAGATTATGTAAATTACTCGATAAAAGGGATATTTCCACTTTTTGTCGTAGGATTTCTATTGATGGTCATTTTTCGTACAATAGGTGATGAGTTGTTTATTGGGAGAGAACTTTTTACTAACTCCAATCTATGGAATCAGCTCGTATCACAACTTAAAGATTTTTCTGTTATATTCCTTAGTATTGCAATGGCAGCATTAGGGCTTTCAATAAACATTAAAGAGTTGAAGGATATGGGGTACAAACCATTCATTGTTGGCTTTACTGCTGCAACGGTTGTGGGCGTAATAAGCGTAATTACTATCACAATATTCAACAAAATGAATCTCATTTTATAGAACGATTTTTCACTAAAAATATATTATTCTAGTAATTCACTATTCCATAGTTGGCATATTTAAACTATGGCCTTCACGCACCCCTGACTTCGGCCAGCGAGAGGTTATGGCTTTTAACCTAGTGTAAAACTTGACACCTTCCATACCATGCATATGCGTATCACCGAACAAAGAGCGTTTCCACCCCCCAAAACTATGATATGCCACGGGCACAGGAATTGGGACATTTACTCCAACCATACCTATCTGAACTCTTTCACTGAAATCGCGTGCTGCGTCACCGTCCTTTGTAAAGATCGCAGTCCCATTGCCGTACTCATTGCGATTAACCAAATCAATAGCAGTCTCATAGTCTTGCGAACGAACTACTGATAGAACAGGTCCAAAAATTTCTTGCTTATAAATTTCCATATCTTCCGTAACATTATCAAAGAGGGATCCTCCCATGAAAAACCCATCCTCGTAACCTTGTAGATTAAAACTTCTGCCATCAACCACCAAAGACGCTCCCTCACTCACGCCCTTTTCTATCAGATCAGTTATACGATGATACGCCTGTTTTGTAACAACTGGACCCATTTCAATATCCGAAGAATTACCGGGGCCTATTTTAAGCTCTTGTATTCTAGGAACTAACTTTTCCACAAGTGTATCAGCAGTTTCATCACCCACTGCAACTGCAACAGAAACGGCCATACATCTTTGACCCGCAGACCCATAACCTGCACTAATTAGCGCATCAGCCGCCTGATCCATATCGGCATCTGGCATAACAACCATATGATTTTTAGCACCCCCGAGTGCTTGGACTCTCTTGCCAAATTCAGCAGCCGTTGAGTAAATATATGAGGCGACAGGCGTTGAACCAACAAAAGAAACTGCATCGACATCCGGATGAGTTAATATGGCGTCTACTGCTTCTTTATCTCCATTTACCAGATTAATGACACCATCCGGAACCCCAGCTACTTTAGCAAGTTCAACCAACCTCATTGGACAAGAAGGATCGCGCTCTGAAGGTTTTAATATAAACGTATTTCCACAAGCTATCGACAGGGGAAACATCCAAAGAGGTATCATAGCTGGAAAGTTAAATGGGGTAATCCCAGCGCATACACCTACTGGTTGACGAATTGAATAAGCGTCCACTCCTGTGCCAACATCTTCAGTAAATTCTCCACGCATTAAATGAGGTATTCCACAAGAAAATTCAACAACCTCCCTACCTCTCATTATATCACCTAAAGAATCCTCTATTGTTTTTCCATGCTCACTGGTAATTAATTCGGCCAGTTCATCCTCATTTTCCATGAGTAATTCATTGAATCGAAACATAATTCTTGCTCTTCGTATAGAAGGCAGTGCGGACCATTCAGGGAATGCTTGCTTTGCCGCCCTAACTGCATCATCAACATCTATATCATTAGCCAATAATACTTCAGAAATCTGTTCTCCCAAAGCTGGATTAAAAACAGGCCCTGTTCTCTCTGACCTGCCATTTACTAATTCTCCATTTATCCAGTGTTTAATGCGTTTCATTGATTGATGCCCCCTAAATAATTAGACAATTTGTCCTGAGTTTTATTTTTATAAACTTTGGACAGATATAGTCTTTTATGTGATTGTACCAAATTTCTAAAGTGATGAAGTGAATGTTTCCGTAATAAAATTTGGCTTGGCTCTCTTACTTTGAGTTCAAATCACCAATTTGTCCTCGAAAAAAGATTAAGGGTTTCCCCTCGTACACTTTAAATCTTTCAACCTCCCCAACGATAATAACGTGATCACCGCCATCATGATGAATAATGTTACGGCATTCAAATAATGCCAAACATCCCTCAAAAATCGGAGCTCCCCCCAGTGCTTCTTCGTAATCTATCCCAATAAATTTGTCATCACTAGACTTAGCAAATCTCATACACAAGTCTTCTTGATGTTCAGATAAGACGTTCACACAAAAATGGCTAGCTTTTTCCATAGTTGTTAAGCTTGGCGAACTGCGGTCTAAGCTCCAAAGAACTAAGGGTGGTTCTAGGGACACTGAACTGAAAGAGTTAGCCGTAACCCCTGCTAGGCTGCCATCTTCAGCCCTGGCAGTAATTATAGTGACACCAGTCGCAAAATTACCCAGCGCTTTACGAAAAGAGGTAGTATCAAATGTTTTGCTCGACATGTATATATATCCTAAGAATTTCTAAGCCGCATTAACAGCAAAAATACCATATCAAGATACTTCTAAGAATGGCTAAGACCAAGCCCATATTAACCAAAATTTAGGCTCAAATAACCAACCAACCATAATCCATTATTAGGCTCTAGAGTGCACAAAAAACGAATCAGTGACGATTTTTATGTAAAAATAATCAAAAATGACGTAATTTTATTACCCAAAATAATAATAACCTTATTAAGTTAATTAAATTAACATTGTTAAGCTTTATTGATGTCAAGTTAACTGAATTATCATAAAATCTTTAATTATCGCAATTTTAACTATTTAAGCATATATATAATGTAGTATTAATATAAAGTAATACTTTTATTTACAGTATAAGCACTATTTATAGATAGTTTTTATAAATATTCGATAAGTAATGGTACTATGTATGCTCTGGTTTAAAATCTATCAATTTGATTTGAGCTTGACAGTTGAATTAAATTCTAAGAAATGTTTACCAAGGCCTACTTTTAGGTCTTTTATTAACTTTAAGTCTATAACCACCTATAGGGGGACTTATGCCAGGAAGTGTAATTGAAACAATCAAAAAGTGGATCGCTCAAATTACTGAGCTCGGTCTACTCTTAATAGCGCTTGCCATAGTACTTCAAATATTAATCGGAGGTAATCTTGCGTTCTTCGATGATGTTGTTGGCAATCTTACAGCTCTTATCGCCGCACTTGGTGATGGAGGCTTAGTTGGCTTAATCGCGATTGGTATTATCATGTGGCTCTTTGCGAAACGAAGCCCAGGTTAATCTCCATACGTCTACTTTTTACGTGTGAAAACCTATCAATTTAAGTATGTTTAACCGCCTCGATAGAGATATCGAGGCGGTTTTTAATTTCTAAGTTTTACTGCGCCAATAATTTTTTTTATTATTGTCTTATAAATTTCCTTCTCACTTTTAAATTTAT
>Ga0310344_10000334_pt1 | contig 37623 bp, 61 predicted proteins | sample HC15DNA20200_MG_FD_203801 | JGI IMG/M metagenome (GOLD analysis project Ga0310344, IMG submission 203801) | Marine microbial communities from station ALOHA, North Pacific Subtropical Gyre - HC15-DNA-20-200_MG | ecosystem: Environmental > Aquatic > Marine > Oceanic | place: Pacific Ocean: North...
TGGCGTGGACAATTTTTACTTGTCTTTGTATGTCTCTGGCTAGCTGAAGCTTTCTTATTTTAACCGCGTGGTTTCTTACATTCTCCAACTCGATTGGAAAATTATAGACACCACGAAGATGTTCTACTGCCTCTTTATCTTTAAAGTTTTCACTAAATCCTAAGTCGTTTGCTGCGGCAAGTATAGATGAGATGTCTATTACTGAAGACTCTTCAAACACCTTCTTTAGGCATTTGTAGATTATCTGATTTTCTTCTATAACAAAACTATCTGACTCTACTATGCCGTCTACATCTACAAAGGCATCTATACCATGGGAACATACCCCGGACAGAACCGCCCTTTCTGCCGCTGGGTTATGTAACAAGCTCTGCGACATTAACCAACACACCTTTCACATACGTAAAAATCCCTTTTAAGGGCTGGACTAACTTTATAAATTCTTGTACACTTACTACACGTTACATCTACTTTAGTTGACTTCCTTCTGGTTCTAGGAACCGGTGGCTTGGCAGAGTCATCTATAAGATTGTTTTCATCTTCTGATGTAATAGACCCATCATCGCTCCATTCGTTCTGTCTCTCTCCTCTATAGATTGGTTCAGACCTAGTTCTTCCTCCTGTAGAAGACTGAACCTGTTCTTCGCTTCGAGTCGGAGCTATAAAGTCTTCTTTGTAAGATGAGGCAACTTCGTTTGCGAGGGGATGTTTTTCCAATTTGGTTTCAGCTTCATCAGCGCCGTGTCCTACGCTCTCTCCTGTTAGATTTTTGAATCCCTCTGCCACGACACTCATGTCATTTTTTTGAATGCCTTCCCTTATTAGGTCAATGGGACTGCTCATGAGTATGCCTTCCTCTTGCTTAGTTCTGTTAAAACGTCTGCCATTTTTCTAACATCTCTTATTTTTTCCTGAAGCCTATCAACCCTTGCTTGAGCGTGCTTTCTAATTGTTTCTAGTTTTTCTGCAAATGGATTTTGATTAATAATTTGCTGTTGTTTTATGTCATGCTTAGTATACTTGCCGTACTGGTCTATCTCTACAGATACTATTCTTCTTATATTGTCCAAGGCAAAGCTTAGCTTTACTACATTCTGATTGTGCTCATCTTGAAGATAGTTGGCGTAGCCATGAAGAACATATGACTTATGCAAGCACTCTTCAGACGTTAGTTTAGAAAGAGCTTCTGTATTAAGATTCAAAGCCTCTGCCGCCTCTAGGTTAAAACCTATGACGTTTAGAGACTTTGAGTTTATATAATTGTCTACAGCCTGTTCGAACTTAGCCAGACGTTCCGATGGCGTTAAGGATTGATTTTCTCCACTCATCTGTGCCTTCTCTGTAATCTAGTACCGCCATGTAAATGTTATTAATTCTACACCATTCTTCTTTGTCTCTATCTCTAACCTTTGACTGATAAAAGTCCCTCTTGTTCTTATGGTAAAATTCATTATACGAATAGTGCTGTTCTCCATGAACCTCTACTATTAGTGGTCTATCTGGGATGAAGAAGTCTGCATATAATATAGAATTTCTGGTCGTAGTCCTTGTACCGGGAAGAGAAACCTCCTCAAGTATTATAGACCGTGGAAACAGGTCACGCAAGGTCAATCTGGCCAATTTGTGAGGACCGGAAACCTTGCGGGAACGGCGGCGTTTGGAGTCCTTAGAGAAGTTCCACACGCTCTCCCTCCCATCAAGCCCAGTCACCCTCACAACATCTCCCTGATATCATTCTCCAGAATTTCCATAAGGAAGAAGTTCTCTTCTAAGAAGTTGTATAGACGCTCCTGTCCTTGAAATTTAAAGAACTTAGTTACTGATTCTATATTTGATGAGTCAACTTCATTATCAGAAAGAAGCTTGGAAACAGACGGGGTGGTAAGATTCTTCTCTTCTTCTAAAACAAAATCACACTTGTACCAAGCACCAGCTTTTGAAACCAGACCAAACTCAAGGGCCATGTTTATTATTTCTTGAGTTCTGTCTATTCCTATTCCGTATTTAATCCAGCTTTGGGCCTCGCCTCCGGGGAACCCACCGGCAGAGGAACAGAGAACTCGCCAGTTGACCATCTGGCCAATCTGCTTTCCCCCAGCTTCCCAAGGTCTTGTATTCTTTATCTCCAAGTGAGTGTCAACTTGATACCTAATCTTTACGCCACTGTCAGCTATCTTGGTTTTTCCATATCCAGTCGTGTTAGCAATAAAGTGAGTTATCATTATGATAATACTTTTTTGTCTAGGCACAACATTGCCAAGGCGTTTAGTAAAGTTACTTAATATCTTAGGTAGTCCTGCTCTAAACTGACCACTCACTTCGTCCATTAGCTCTCTGGACGGAATTAAAGAAGACACGGAGTCTATAATCACAACACAATTAGGCTCGGCTCTGACATACTTCTCGACTATGTCAAGATAGTCTTCAGCACTAATTGGTTCATCTTCAGACTCAACGATTTTTATTTTTTCTTTTTCAAGACCCTTGATACCGCCAAGGTTCATGGACTTAAGTCTTCCCTCGGCATTGATATATACTATTGGTCTCTCACCATATTCCTTACTTTGGCAAGTTGCAGCAAACTGCAAAGCGGTTGTTGTCTTTCCGCTCTTTGGGTCTCCTGTAAGTATTACCCAGCTACCTTCCTTTACACCTCCACCTAAAGCCAAATCAAGCGCTGGTGTGACAGGTATAACCTCTAGATTTTCGCTTTCATCAAATACGGTATTGCCACTTCTAACTACTTTGCCGTATTTCTTCATAACCTCTAGAGTAGTCTGGTCGTTAAAATCCGATGCCTTAGCCATCTAGTTCCCTCAGTTTTCCTAGCTTTGTTTGTTTTCCGTATGGTTTCCTTGGCTGAGATTCAGTAGAGTCTTTGTAGTCTTTAGCAGATGAAGACTCATTTAGCAACCGGGACTCCTCCACCTTAATAAGGTCTTCTAGTCCGGGGAATCTCAGTGAATATATTTTTTTTCCACGAGATGTATTGAGAGCAGCTACCACGGCTCTGTCGTCGTACTTATTTGTAAGACGGTTTGCTTCTATGACCTGAAGCTGGTAAGTTTTTTTCCACTTGGAAGTGTTCCAGAACTTGTACGCCAGAGAACCTTCATTAGATTTCTCGGCCATCCTCTGACACATAAGCTCTGCCACATATTGAGCAGACGTGCAATAATCCCCCGTGGAGGGAGACTTGTACCGACTGCTGTCGCTTTTATTCTTTGCCATGTCTTGATATTAAACAATCACCTGCAATACTTGCGTTTCTAAGTTCGGTCCCCTCTTTTATAAGCTCGGGAACTTTCCATTTTTCAACACGAAGAACTCCATCATTAAGGGTTCCAACTATGTATAATTCATTTGTTATATTTGATGTCATAAAAGCAGAGGCTCCCTTACAGAAATAGAACCCGTCCGCTTCTTCTCCGACATCTACTTCATGAGAACGAAAGGCAACCTTCATACTCTTTATATAGAGACCTGTTTCTTTACAGTACTGCTTAAGCCTTACCCAAGCGCTCTCTGGATAGACCTCTGGCCTATAGTCGTCCTGAAAAACTGTAGTGCCATCAGAAAGAACGACGGACCATATAGCATTTTTATCGCAACACTGTCCTAGATATACGTCAGGCTCTGTACATATGCTAGCTGTCATTGTCTGGCTTAATCTTATGAATCGATTGGCTGTATCTATTGTACTGTCTGTTCTTGCGGTATTCAGACCGCTTTTCATCAGAAAGCGCTGAGGCTTGAGGGGTCATGGTAGTAACGCCACGGTCCTCTTTTCTTGCCATTAGATTCCCAACCTTCATACTGTTGTCTTCTTGTGTTTCTTCGGGAGAATCTTCAGAAGAAACTTCGGACTGGGTTCCGATACGATTTTTGACAATCTTTTCGCTTCTGTTCAGTTCTTCTGCAAGTTCCTTTACTGGCGTATCTAGATGGTTATCTATATAAAATTTTTCTGCCTTGGTCAGTGGTCCTTTTCTCTTAGACATCAAACATACACCTTTCTGCTGTGGTTAAAAATCTTCCGTTTCTTGTTTCCAGATACTTCATATAGTTTCTGTATACGGTTTCTGAAACTTTCTTGAGGGGAAATTCTATAGAGTTTGTCTTGGTTGCATATGTTCCCCAAGGGTCGAATAGTCGACCTCTTCCAGTCTTAACAAAGAATGTAGAGTTTCCAGTTTTCTCGTTCACTACTTGTTTTGCATAAGCAAACTTGCTTTTTTCTGAGACTATTTCTCCCTTGATAGAATAACATGTGGTCGTTGTCGTTTTTGGAGAGTCTGTTTCAAAAGACTTCAGGGTATCTTCATCCATCTTCTTTCCCCATAAACTTTCTTACCTGATTGACAGTGTTCTTAATACAATCATACTTGTCGACCCCATCAACCCAGAGAACAAAGGTTTCATCCAACCCAGACTTCTGTAACTCCTCTAGGTCTATCGTGTCACCACTGCATTCTCCTGTTTTCATAATCTCATGCACGCCAAGCTTACAGTAAAGTATAGCCCTGTGTGGAGCAGAGTTTCCCATTATTTTTTTCCCTTCTCTATATATCTTTTTCTTTGTTCTTCAGTCATACCCCTAAGCTCTCTGTGCAGCTTCTTTTTCCCCGGCTTCTTTTCATCTACCTTGTCTCTTTCTTTTCTATCGTCCAGTTCATATCTTCCAAGCTTCTTGGTATTTCTTTCAGCCAAGTGTCCAAGAGTCTGAGGTTCTCCTCTCACGAAGATGTGAGGACTTCCGAGAACTCTTTCTAGTTTATGCTTTCCGCATTCCGGGCATTTCTTTTTCTTAGAATCTTTCATGCTTTGTGTAATTGTAAATCTGTATTCACACCCAGAGCATAGATATTCATATAAAGGCATCTTACCTCCCGACAGCCTCTTTTATATCCTCTATTACAGACGCGCTTTCTTCAGGACTATCTAGAAGCTCCTCACATTTATTTATTAAGAAGAGCAAGTCCTCTGAAAGTATCTTAACAACATTTCCAGTAAAGACAGAGTGCTTACCTGTGAGTTCTATGATTTCCTCTAGATTTTTTTTAGGCTGAACCTTGCGCATCTTCTAGTCTATATAGGATTGCAGATATAATTCCATGCCTGATAACATCGTCATCGTCAAGCTCCACTATACCAACCCCGTGCAGACCACGTAAACATGATATACACGTAGACAACCCTCCTCGCACACGGTTTGGAAGGTCGGTCTGGTTTACGTCTCCATTCACCACCGCTTTTGACTTTCTTCCCAGACGAGTAATAAACATTTTTATCTGTTCTATCGTCGCGTTCTGAGCCTCATCTAATATGATAAATGAGTTGTGAAAGTTTCTTCCTCTCATGTATTCCAGAGGACAAACCTCAAGGATATTATTTTTCTTTATATAGTCTATGCCACTACTAGATATGTATTTAGACATCTCATCCATGACAGGGACTAGGTATGGATGTATCTTATCATGAAAAGAGCCGGGAAGATATCCTAATCCGCCACCAGATTCAACTACTGGCCGCGTAATTATTATTTTTTCTATCTTTCCAGCTAGCAAATGTTCACAAGCTAGTCCAACACATATAGTCGTTTTACCACTGCCTGCTGGACCTGAACATATTGTAACGTCGTTTTCTACTATTGCCCTTATGTAACCGGCTTGATTAGAAGTTTTAGGAGATAGGCTGTGCCTATTGTGAACATGTTTATTAAGTTCTGACTTTTGTTTTTTCATTTTACCTCTTTTATTTGCCAGAACTACCGAAACCTCCTTCTCCTCTGTCAGTACTATCCAAATCGTTAACTTCCTCTATCCGAAAGTTTGGTACTTCTTGTATTAAAATTTGAGCTATTTTATCACCGCTGCTAATAAAATAAGATTTATTATCGAACGGCCACTCTGTTCTTCCGTAGCCTATATTAGAAATACAGACCTTTACTTCTCCCCTGTATCCACTGTCAACCACTCCAGCGAATCGGTGTAGCCCCTTTACACCCATGGAAGAACGGTCCCATATCAATCCAGCGTGACCATCAGGAATTGCCATAGAGATTCCTGTAGAGACTAACACGGTACTTCCCGGTTTAATCTCCAAGTCCTCGTCAGAATATAAGTCTATTCCGGCGTCTGTGTCGTGAGCTTTTGTGGGCAGTTTGGCTGTTTCAGTCAGCCTCTTTGCTCTCAGTGGTTGGTTTGTCATTAGACATTTCCTCGCCGTCTTTTTCCTGCTCCTCTGTAATAAACTGTCCAAAGCTTGAAGCGCACATGGGCATATCAGCAGAAGGAAAATTGTATCGCCCATTAAAATGGAAGACTTTCCCCTCGTGGGAATATGAGATATGCACCATGAATCCTTTCCCAACGTCTATAGCTTCATTGAGTCGCAATACCGTTGCCTGTAGGACTTTGTCTCCCTCTGGCGTTCTTTGCATGAAGGGTGGCGTTTTTATTTTTTTAGTGCTCGACATTCTGCTTCCTAGATAATTTCACATGCTCCACCAGCACAGGCAATCTCTTGTTCTGGCGTAGTGTTGTCATGCTCCTCTATGCAATCAGTATACTCTACTGCGGTATACTCTCTCTTCATGTCTACCCACTCTTTCCAATTGTACACATCTTTCATGCAGTATGTGAGCCTTTTGATGTCTCCGTCCATGTACTTTTTAGTAAACTTTTTGCATCGCTCAACCCATTCTCTTTTTCCGTTGCCTTTAATTCTAGTTCCCACCCCCAACAGTCCATCACAAGCTGCCCATAGGTTATCTTCCCAGAGGTTAAGCGCAACTTCAATCAACCCACTAACAAACATCGCGCCGTCGCCGTAGTGCGATACCATTTCGCTGGGAAGATACACCGTCGTGAACGGTGCTTGCGGATAGTCCTTATCTCCACTCAACGGAAGCAGAGAGACGCCACAAAAATACTTTCTGTTTTTGTAGATAAATTTCTCTACGTCTTCCCATTCTTCTGGCTTCACGTTGATTGTGTTAGACACGTTGTGTTGCAGAAACGGTTTGACACAGAGAGAATCGTTTCTTCCTGTCATGACCCAGTTCTGCTGTGTACTTTTTACATACTCCAAGAGGCCAATAGCCCCAATCTGGTTCTTTAATTTAGAACCGGCAGGAACTTCTATGCAAAAACAGATTACATCGTCACTGTCGTTTGCGGACCAGACCGACTCTTCGCATGCTCTCGGATTTGTTTTCTTAAAGTGTTGATATATATCCTCCATCTTATTAGCCTGTACACGTCTAATATAGCGCTTGGCATGATGAGGATGAATGCCAGAACTAGTACCGAGAATACAACTAGCAGTCCCTTCAGGCTTGACACAAGTAGTCCTAGCTGCTGTATTAATTCCGATTTTCTTAGCAAGGTCTTTATTCGTTTTCTTAACAACCCTAGCGCCTTCCTTTTGGATATCGGGGTCCAGACAGATATCGTGACGTTCCATGATACCCGTCATGGAAACTCCGAGAAGAGCCTCTCTTCTAAGGATTCTTTCAGTGACCTCTCCCAAGTAGGCCATCTTTGAGAATCCAGCTTGGAGAGTTCCGATGATGGATGCCGCTCTACAAGACTCAAAGAACTCTTCTTTGGTTTTGATTTTGGCACAGTTGACCGTGCTAAGATTACACGCTTGCCACCCCGTCTCTCCCGTCTCCTCGTCTACGGGATAGAGTCCAATCTCAACACAGGGGTTTACAATAAGCTCGGTAGAATCTGACCAGACAAAGCCCGGCTCTCCAAACTCCTTTACGGAATTCATCAACTGCGAAAACTGCTCGCTGGTAGTGGAGCCACGAACAAGTAGAGCAGAATTATTGCTACGACCACGCTGAGGATTATCATGAAACCAATTGCCAGTCTTTGCCAGTGCCATTTCTTCGTCGTCTGCGCTAAAAAGACAAATCGTAGCGCTTCGACGTACACCACCACTAATAACAGCGTCAGCAGCGTGCATAACAACGTCATAGACATCTATCGGTCTCAGCTTCTTTGTTGCGCTGAACTCAGCTTCCTTGAGAGCCTTGTCCAAAACCTTTTTGATACTTGACAAAGCCTTCTTAAGAGGCTCTGGTCCGGGCGCCTTCCCTGAGCTTGAGCTTAGATATGAACCAGCGGGCCTGATTTCAGAGTAGTCAAACGATACTGTTTTGCCTACATACTCTGGGAAGAGTTCATCCTGTTCTAGATAGCTGCTGACTAATACTCCAACGGCATCAGACCAGCCTTCTATTGTGTCTGGTATGGTAAACTTTTTTGTTCCATTGGCTTTGTATTTTTGAACTAGCTCTGGAAGTTTTTCTACATGATGCTTTTGAACAGAGAACCCGGTCCCACAACCACACAGTAAAAGATACATACACTCCTGAAAAAACCTCGGCCTATCTATATAGGAGGCTATGCAGTTGTATATTCTGGCGTTGTGTTTCAGCACTGGGGAGCCTCCGAATTGGAGGGCGCGTTGAGAACCCAGAACGCGCTTTCTATTCATCATGTCATAAGCCCATTCAATCTCCTCCGTAACAGAGGGATAGGACTCCAACATCATGCCTTTAACACGTTCTACGCTTTCCTTCCATGTTTCTCTTCTCTTCTTTTCGGGAATCCATCTGGCATATTTGCCAACAAAAGTATAATTCTGTAGCTCCGCTACTGACATCAGTTCTTCCTGCCTTTTTCTTTTGTCGCATGTCCAGACTCTACCATGATTTCTGACACGTCTTTGCCATCTATGAAGATGTGTCCCAGAACCCTTCCGAAAGTAAACACGTCCTTAAGCTCTGCGTCTTCATCAGCGGGTATGTGGAGGACAGCTTTTGTGTATTCCAGTTTTCCAGTGGCTTCGTTTTTCTCTTCTAATAAAATTTCTCTTAAATGATTTCTAGCCGCGATTCCTTTTTTCTTTTCGTCTTTATCTCTAGTTCTAATTTCTGAACACCAGCAATCTTTTAATCTAACTGTTAGGGTTCTGTGTACGTCTACTATAAGAGTGTCTCCATCGTACACTCTTTTTACTTCTACTTCTGTGGTCCAGCCATTAGGAGGTTGCTTCATTTTTCTTAAATGCTTGGGTGGCCCATTGTGAATTATTCTAGTTGCCATTTAAAAATCAAAGAAGGCAATACATTGCTCTCCGTCTTCTGTAAACCGCATGCTGCTTGATTTATTCATAAACTTAAGTAGCTCATCGGGTTTTAGTCCAAAGACAATATGCTCATCGTCTGTGTATCTTTTTTCAAAACTTGTTACTTGTAATGGTCCAGCTTTTGGATGGAAAGCAGTTGCCCTGACTGTCCTTGGTTCTGTTACAGAGTCTATGTAGTGCTCCCAATCAATAGAGACTGTTACTTCGTTATTGAATTTTATTTCAAAGTCGTGGTCGACAGAGTATTGAAATATTGGAAACATACTGCTAGTAGTATAAGCCTTTCCAAGCTTTTGATGTATTTAGATACGTGATTTCTAATCCATTATCTATAAGATGTTCATAGACAATGTTGTCTTCTTCTGTTTCTCCGTGAGCCTTAGACCCTTTCGGAACATACCACTCGTGAACACCGCTTTGCCACAACAGCTTTGCACAATTAGCACAGGGTAAATGTGTAATGTAAGCCTTGTAGTAATCAATCTGCTTGACAACTAGATTGCTTATCGCATTAGCTTCTGCGTGTACAATAAATGGATATTTGTCAGGTCTGGTTGTGGGAAGTCCTTCTTCTTTAACATTAGAACAGAAGCCGTTATACCCAACTCCAACAACCACATTAGGACTACCTACTATAACGCAACCAACTTTAGTTTGAGAGTCATGACTTCTTATGGAGGCGTAGTGAGCCATTCCCATGAAGTACTCATCCCATGACGGCCTCTTTGTCATTGCTTCTCTTATTCTTTCGGCTACGATTTTCTCTTTTCAATCGCTTTTTATCGCGCTTGCTTTTCTTTCTTACAGTTTTTCCCATTTTACTTTTTTAGTATGTGCTTGGCTACAATACTGCCTTTCTGTTTTGACTTAAGGTTTTTAGGAATAAGACAGAGGTCGTATTCCTGTTTAAGCTGTGAAGCTTCGGAGACTATATCATAGTCCCCCCGAAAGCCAAGACACTTTGCAGCCGCTGCAAAATGGGAATCGTCCACATTTTTGCACACTTCTGCGATGGAGTCAAGGTTTGAAATGGTGACCCCTGACTCATCGTGCAGGCTTTTAAATAGCTCTGCACAAGACAGTGTCTTCTTTCGGCTTTCAGGTGGAACTAGATAATTAACTATCCTTGTTAGGGGTTCTCCCCAATTTCCTAAAGACATTTTTTTCCTTTAAGAGCTTCTTAGACTGTCACCAACAATCCAAGCACCGCCGATAAGGACGATGTTGTGAACCTGCTCTGGGTTAAGGTCTAGACCGAAGATGTTTGTGGTGGTGACAACAACGCCACCAACAGCAACCCAAAACCTTCTAGACTTCAGTAGTAGTGCGAGCTTGTCAGACATTTCTTCTCCTCAGTAAAAGGTGATACGAAATCCGTTTCATCTAAAATCATCCATGGTGTACCTATTCTCCATATTTTTATTTCTCATTCTGCAATCGGGACACATAGGTACTTTTTGCCCGTGCATATTGAGTTGGTGCTGAATTCTAAGAACCTGTTGCACCATAACGGTATCTCTATATACAGCTTGCTTATTTACGTTCTGTAGAGCAGCGGCTATTGCTGCGACTTCATGTCCAACAGCAGAGACCGGTTTTTGACGTGGTGCTGCTTCTTTGTTTTTTGATTCAAAATAATACAAAGACAGCCCAACATTCGCAGCCGTACAAGCAAGAAAAAGAAGCAGGAGATTAGTTGTAGTTTTCATCGTAGTGGCTTCTTTGTGTCTGGGAGTCTGTTGTTATTCGACTCTCTGGTTACAGGAAGAACGGGAAATCTCAAACCGTCCTTTGTGGGTATGCTCTTCTCATTTTTTGGGTTGCGCGTTGGCGAGCTTCCCTCTGGGTTTAGAGAAGTGACCGCCTGTAGGGAGGGAACTTTTACATCTGTGTCAATAGCCCACAGAACCCCCTCTTTCTTGGCGTACTCCCTCATTCTTCTAACTGGAACAATTAGGTTGAAGGTTTCACCAGCACCTCTAACAAGCATGCCCATGTACTGACCAGCCTTTTCTCCAGACCTTTCACTTAGAAATACTCCACCGCCACTGGAACCCGGAAATGCGGTAACGGTTGTTTGGTCAAACACAACTCCATCGCCATTACCCAAATCAAGAACTCTACCAACTTGAGAGCAAATCCCTCGCGTCATCGAGTTACTGCCTACTTGTCCTAGTAAGGAGCCTACATGATATAACTCAGTACCAATAGCCACTGGCTTGCCTTCGTTCTTATAGAAAGTAACAGTCTTATCGATAAAGCCTTTCTTTCTAACCATCAAGAGAGCCAAGTCTTCTCCGTTTTCAGCATCGGAGTACTTAATGACCTTGGCTTCCATCTTGATTTCTCCAACACGGCGTCCATCCTCAACCAATTCTTTAACAATCTGAGCATCTTTAAACTCAACGACTGTCTGTGGTTTGCCATTCTTGATTTCTACCCTGACAGACCTTAGCCCGTCTACTACGTGTGCAGCGGTCCATACAAAGTTAACCTTCTGCTTAACGTTGGGCGCCACTTCAACCTCTCGCGTAACAATAACGCCAGAGCCTTCACCGAACCCAGATTTAACCGTAACTGAAACATCTTGTAGATGCTGATACAGTTGGTTGTCCTGAGCGAGGACGCTGGTAGCAAACACAAAAATAGATAGCAATGCTGTCCCAAAAACCTTCTTCATCGGAATCCTTCCTTTGTATCTTTTAATTAAGAACGGGTTGAAGTTACTTAGTCAATAACTTCACCACCCTGCATACGTCTTTCCAACTCTCTCTGTGGAGTATTCTTCTCATTCTCAGCAACGCCGGGAGCAACCGGAACGTTAGTCGTTGAGATTGGACGAAGTTCGTCTTCGGTAAATTCGCCACCTAGAGCAGGATGCTTAATCCATTCGATTGTTGGAATATGTCCAACATCATAAGTTTCAAAGTGATTCTTTGTCAAGAAGAATGGAGTGCTGTCGTCAAAAACCTTTTCGGCTTCAATAACAGGCACGTTGAATAGCTCTACACACATCAGGCGATAGCCTTCTCGGAAAAGCTTCTTCATTTCCTTGCCAGTGGCTTCTGACCAGTCATTTGCCCAAGTGTTTTCTGTTAGTTGGGAAATGTTGCTCATGGCCTGTAGGCAAAGCTCAATCCATCTACGACAGTAATCATTCTTTACATCGAAGTATCGAACGGGATAAATCTTGAAAGCTCTACGCTCGTGCGTAATGTGATGGGCTTCAAGTCTCTCCATGTTATCACGTTTGGTGTTTGTATCAATTAGGTTGCACAAACGAACAAACATATTGTGATGATGCTTTACAGCGCCTAGCGTCGGGGGACCGGGAACGAAGCAATCAGTGCGAACACTGAAAGCCTGAACATGCTCACCAACTTTTTCAAAAAGTCTGGCCATAGCTAGGTTGTGGGTTTCCTTGTTGTCGCCAACATTGGGAATCGCCCACTTCACGCCTTGGAACATATAGGGGAGAATGGCGTCGTGAACTGGAATTACTAGATTATCAGACATGTTTAATACCCTCCTTATGGGATTACTCGACGTTAAATTTTTCTTTCAATCTCTGTCTAAGTAGCGTGTTAATTTGATTAACAGTCATGGTTTGGTCATCACTATATTCGTTGACTAATTCTCCGATTACAGTCATGATTTGCTCAGCACTAACTTTCTTTCTAGTAGCGAAAGGAATATTAATGAACTGAGGCGGAAGACCATGTGCAGCTACTGGCTGTTGATAGTATGGCGCAGAAACTGGAAGACCGTAGGGAACAAAGCCCGGATTAAGACCGCTGTCCCCTTCTACTTGATGCTTCAAGTTTTCATCTATCTCGTAGGTAGTTTGAGGATTTGGAAGTTCGTCTGGCGTCATAACAAACCCGCCATCGGGATGCTCATATTTGTGATAGTGTTCATGAACATGCTTATGTTCCTTGGATTCACAGTCACAGTCACAGTCACCATCACTATTATACCCCAATCCCTCTGTCTCGTTGCCGAAATTTCCTTCATTTTCTTCTTCTTCTTCTTCTTCTTTTCTTCGGCGTCTTCTTCCAATTCTTCCTAGCACAAGAGGCACTCCATATTTAAGCGCCAACGCACCAAGGCTCATGCCACCCAGAGTTAGACTAACGTTTTCTACGGTATTACCGTTTCCACCAGTCATGTCATCAAGGTAGTGTCCTGAGCCTTCGAGTAGTTTGTCCTTATTGCCAATTAGAACAAGAAGATTTTCTATCCTAGAAGAGAGCGAACTCTTTTCGCCTTCGACTCTTCCTAGAAGGTCTTTCAATCCGTTGATTTCGTTTTGAGAGCTTGACAGGTTCCCAGATACTCCAGATAGTTCAGCCTGTAGGCTTTGATGCAGAGCTTCTAAATTTGTTAGCTTCTCTTTAAGCTCTGCAATCTTATCAAGATATTCTTGACGTTCCTTATCGAAGTCTGGACCCGGCTCTACAGGACCACCGGGGTCTGGCCTTCCCGGCCAGCTATTAAACCCGCCCCCGCCATCTGGGGGGTTGTCTGGACCGCCTCCGGGCGGCTGTGGGTTTGGTGGTGGTGGACATGGATTATTGAATGGACACCAAGGGAAAAGACCTTCTCCGTTGTATAGTTCTTTAACCTTTATACCTTTAAAGAAATCTAAGCTCTTGGCCGTTCTGCCATCTTCAAGCGTTAGGATGGGACAATATATGAATTCGCCATTGCTGGTTTTTCTTAGACCGCCCTCTTCTGGAATTATGATGTGTTCACCAATCGCTTGTTTGCAGTGAGGACAAGCCTTTTTCATTCGCTCTGGTTGAGGCTTAGAAATTTTTTCTTTTGGATGGTCATGGCCCTCGTGGACAACTCTGTAAGAAGTTTCGATTGGATGTCCATGACCGTTGCCTTCAATAATTTCATAGATTTGTTTAAGAGATAGGCCAGCACCGTAGTCGTTTGGACCATCGTCTGTCCAAGCGCCATCTCCAACTCGCCAAGCAAGTAAAACACCTATGCGGGTTTGAAGCTCTCCCTTTTCGTCTTTAATCAGTACCAGAACACCACTTCCAGATTGACCACCTATTGGGGCGGCGTTAAAGCTTACGACAGCGCCAGTGTTTCTTATAATTCTACCGTACCAAGCCATGGCCCACTGTCCGCTCGGACAGCCGCCAGCCATAATATAATCATTTGGCTTAATTTCTGTACCCTTTGGAGCAAGGGGAATAATTCTAGGTGGATATCTACCAAAATATTTCTTTTTTACAGAAATTATAGCTAGGTCAAGAGCAGTACCGTCTTTGTATGCAACATACTCAGTCTTAAACGGCAGTCGGGCAGACTTGTAGCCACTCTGAAAAAATTCTACGTGGCCTTTTCTGGCGCGTTCTATAACGTGACCGTTGGTTAGAATAAAATATTTATCTTTATCTTCTCCAAATACCGTACCGCTTCCTCTAGCTCCACTGGTGCTGATTCTACAAACAGCTTCAAGGGCTTGGTCCATCGTTAGGGGTTTTGCTTCCGCGATGTTGGAAAGCAACACACCCAATCCAAAAATGATTGAGAATATTAGCTTATTCATCATAGCTTACCAATCTTTTTTGAGTGTGAACTGATACTTAAACAAAGGAGAGCGAGCCAAATCGGCTGGCGTTGTGGCCGCATCTGCCAAAAAGGGACATGGGTCTAAGTAATTAATTCGGTAAGCATAGGTTACGGCTGTGCTACACACAAAAACCTCGTTGGGTTCATCATCTTTGATATTTTGTGGTGCGAGCCTGCAAAAAGGAAGATAGTGTTTTCCAAGCTTTACAAAGTTCTTCCAGCCATAAGGAAGACCAGTAAGCTTTAACATCGTATCCGTAACGTTTTTCGCAACTCCCGCATCAAATTTATATTCGAGTTGCTTATTTTCGTACTCAACTTTTACGGAACGATTCTCATTGTTTTGAGGCCAAGATGAAAATTGATTAGATGATATGAGATTTAGTGGCCTAAAAACATCTATGTTATCTGGATGGGTGGCTACTTGTGTTTTAAGAGACACCGACCTACCTCCGCGAAATTCCCTAAACTCTACGCATTCAATGTTATCCCCATCCCAGTGGGCCATAGCCGCGTGACTATGAACTCCACTCCCATATCTTTTTATTAGCCAACTTATCAGCCCCCTACCACGAAACAGTAAAACATCAGCTTCTTGAACATGGTTGATTGCTTCGTGGTAGGGCACTAGATTAATCATTACTTTGGCTCTTCTAATTTTTTGTCAATCCTGTCTAATATATCCGCTATTCTTCTTTGGTCACTGACCAATTTTGTCATCACCTGCTGCATATCCTTCTGAATCTCTGCCCAGCTTCTGGGAACATAAACTAATGGAGTTCCATCTACATCACATTTTGACATGACTTCATGCATATCTTTCAACCAATCTCTTTCTTCGTCCACTAGGACTGACTGTTTTGGAATTGATTTAGTGACAAGAATTTCAATAATCTTTCCGAGTCCTACAACCACCACAACAATAGCCGCTAAGGCTGGAACGGAAAAAATGGATTCCATGATAGGCTTTCTCTTGAAAGAAAGAAAAGAGGGGGCCGGTCTAAGCGGCCAGCCCCCTCCTTGGACATGCTAGACTGCTAATAAAATTAGCCGTTCTTTGCCGGGTAGTCTGCCTGAGTAGGCGTCTTGCCCGTTTCGAGGTAAACCAGTTCACCGGGAATGGCTAGGGTCGGGTATTCTGCTAGAGCAGAAAGCGCTCCCCCACCAGAAGAGTCTCGGTAAACTTCGTTGGCGGCAGAGGGATATGTGGACCAGTTGCCACGCTCCCCAGAAATGCCAACTGGGTTCCAGTATCTAGCGCGGATGGCGGTAGCAGTTGCTGCGCCATGCTGTCTAAACGTAGTGTTGAGAGCCTTGCGTGTGCCATCGTCGGATGACTGGAAGTAGATGGCTGTGTTACTTACATTGTTAATGTAGTTTGCCCAGCCTCTAATAATCCAGCCATTACCATTCTCGATGGTATGACCAGCAACACCGGGGTCAAATGCGATGGTTCCACTGCCCTTGGCAGTCTGAACACCTGTTACACCAACTGGAGTCGCTTGAGTTCCGCCGTTGATGGCAACAACTCTTGAGCGCTTAACAGCACCGTCGTTAGCGTTGTCACGAAGATTAAAAGTCTTCGTAATGGGACTGCCAGTAGTGACTGTGCTGGCATCAGTGATGCCAATCGCGGTTCCACCTTCTTTTTGCACTGGAGCAGTGTCTGTGTTGTCTGTGGTGGAAACAAGGTCTGCTTTTGGATGTGCCATGATAAAACACCTTTCATAGGGCGTTTTACTTGTCCTTTTTTTCCTATAATATAGAATCCGGTCCTAGTATATTATACACCAATTGCACTAGTCAATGATTCTATTTCTATGGGATTGTAATTGTTCCATGGCTTCCTTAAGGTATCTTCTTGCGGTTTCTCTGCTGTAATCATTGGCATCTCCAATCTCTTCCATAGTGAGATTGTCAAAAAACCTCTGTTTTACCACCTTTTTTAGACGTGGGCTTAGAGAATCCACTATATCTAAAAGCTCAACAAGCTCATAGTTGCCGCTATCCCCTAGAAAAGTATCGCAGGTAAGGTATCTTCTACGATTTCTTCTTAAGTAGAGCTTACACTCCCAGTCTATACTGACGTACAGAAAGTTTGAGAATTTTCTCTTCTTTGCGCTGTCGTATTTTTTAAGGGCTTTCCAAAGTCCTATTAGCTGGCACGACTCTATCTCATCGATAGGCATGCTTCTGTAATATTTCTTTGCCAAAAACCCGAAGACTCTCTTGGTGTCTTCTTTATTAAGCGCTACTTCAAAATCTTCCGATGATATTTCCGTGTCCACTTTAAATCCTTAGTCATTTGTTAGTAAGATTCCTCCAGACAAACTCTTTGCGTGGATGTATATAGACAACTTTTGCATGTAATTTTCATCATCCTGAGTGTCTGCACTTACTGAGCTAATTTCTCCATTTGGAAAAATAAATATTGCCCAGTGATTCTTTTTTGCTAGCTCTAGCTTTAGCTTTTTAATCTCAAAAAGAACATCGTTATCCAAATCTAAGCCATCTTCTTCATCTTCATGTTTTCCTAAAATCTCTTTCTCTATTTCAAGTCTTATCTTTTTGAAATCAAATAGATTTCCTACCCCCAAAAAGAATTTATATCTCGTTATTGCCTTTAGGGCTTCAACGCCTTCTATTTCTTCTATTAATCCTATAATTGATGGAGTTATGTCAAAATTAGTATGACCAACCCAGCAATCGAATTGTTTAGATGGGCTTAGCTTATCATGAAGCTTGTACATACCCATAGGTGTGACTACAAGATTTGGAATTCTTTCAGCCAAGCCCATAGCTTCAATAATTTCTTCTTCGTCTAAACCTTCTAGGTTATAGTTGGAAGCTGCTTCCTGTTCAATTATGTCGTCGTCCCATTTTTCCCACGCTATTATATTTTCTGACATGGTCGTACTCCTATAGGGAGTTTGGGAAGATATCTGAGTTAGGATTTAGAGCATCAGTCGGTTTAACTACAGCAGTATTTTCCCCTTCTCTAAGGGCGGATACTATCATAAGGTAAACAGCAAGGCGCTCTTGTTCTACACAGGTTTCTAGTATAATCTTTAAAGTGTCTTCCAGTAATAAGCCAGTGTTAACTTGAGTTAGAAGGTCGGTAAATGTCGCTATGTCTTCTTGCTCATCACCAAAAGAACAGGCAACATATGTATAACCATCTCTTAAGACTTGAAACTCTAGCGAGGCGGCAATCTGGTCTTCACTTATCTCGATTTTTTCAGAGGGTTCGGAGGTTGCTTCTTCAGGAGGTTCGGGAATCTCCTCTTTTTTAAATAATTTTAGAAATGTTTGCCAAAATTTCTTCATATCCTTGATACTTTCCTTCAGTATTCTGATAAATTGTTACATAGTTCTCCCATCTTCCTTTCTTTATGGCGGATTCTGGTGGAACCATGCAGCAATAGTTTATATAAAGCTCTTCCCCCGTTTTGTTTACAGACAAAAGAACTAGTGTTAACCAGTCAAAAGAATATCCTAGGTATTGTCTAGAAATTTTTTCCAAAGAGTGGTCTATATCGGAATTTGCAAACATCCTGATTGATGGAATTTCGTTATCTTCTGGAACCAAAAGTTTGAACTGTCCTTTTCCAGAAGTGGAGTAGGACGTTATTCCTAGTCTCGCATAGACTTTAAACGTACTCATTACCGAGACTCGTCGGGATGGGGCTGTGGTCCTGCTGGAGTTGGGGGAACTGCTGACTGTTGTTGATTCGGCTCAGTTATCTGTTCAAGCATAGAAATACAACTGTCTGCATGTTCACAATCTTCAACAGCCTTTATAGCTTCTCCCACAATATCGGGATGCTCCCCAACACCAACGGGGTTTCTTACATAGACATTTAATCTAGCAATTGCCTCTGCTTTCTTTGCAGCAAAATGTAGATTTATAGCTTCTAAAATTGGATTATCCATCTTTGTGTTCCTCGATTTATCTTTGATTACTAATTGTGAGCGGCACAGCAGGGACAGTTATCGTCGGTGCAAGCCTCGACGCAATCACAAGCGCCACAACAAGTTTCACATTGACAAACCTTCTCTCCATTTAGAAACGGACATGTGTGGCCCATGTGAAAAATTGGACAGAACTGAAGTCCCCAGCCCATACCGATACCTACTAATAGACACATCCAGTGATTCTTAATAACGTCTAACATTGTTGACTCCCTTAATTTTTTTTCTTTTTGTTCTTTTTGTATTCAGTCCATTCGGCTTCGTTCATAGGAACGCATTTTCCATTCTTCTCAACGTATCCTTCGTTGCAATTTGGTGGATATCCAGCCTTTTCATCGGCATAGAGTTTAGCGGCCTTGTTTAGAATATGTTCATTGGCCATTGTATCTCTCCTAATAAATACTAAGTTAACGCCATCTCTTATGTAAGCGCCTCGCCTATCAAAGTAGTGAAGCTCATTTGTTTTTGGATTTTTATAAACATATACAGTTATTGGTGAGGGCATCTCTAATTTTCTCCGCTGTATTTTCCCATGAAAATTGATTGGCTGTTTTTATTCCCTCTTCGTTCATGGGGAGGCTGCCAGATTGTTTTGTTCTATGCACAGATTTCATCAATGAAGCAACGTGTCCAGTTTCTTTATCTGTAAGTCTGGCCCATCGGCCTTGACCGTGAAACCACTTGCCGTCAAAGGCTTCTTCTGTGTCATTCACGTTGAGGAGAAGGGTGTTTTTATGGTTGCAAAACTCAGTGTGTCCAGAATAATCTGTGGCTATTATATGTTTACCACAAGAGAGCATCTCAAGCAACTCCAAGTTCCAACCTTCTGCACGAGCAGGAAAAACCCCACAATCTGTCTCTCTCATTATATTATACACCTCTTTTTGCGTGGGCTGTCTGGAAATTATTTTTACCTTTGAGCCAAGGGGAGATTTCAGATATAGCTGTTCCCATTCATCGTTCTCCTCGTCGCTAAAGAAGGGATTTCCACACATCATCCACAGTTCTACGTCGTCTTCCTGCGTGAAAGCCTGATTGAACGCATCTACTATTAAATCATGTCCCTTTCTTATCTCCCACTTTCCACAATTAAAAAACACGGTTGTTTTTCTGGTCGACAAGTGTGGTTTGAATACTTGCCTGTCAACTCCGAGTGGGGCAACGCTAATCACTGGCCGGGAGTTGTCCCCGACTACTCCATTTTCTAGACACACCTTTCTTGCCCAATCAGAGCAAACAATTAGCCTATCTAGTTGCGAAAGATGTGCTTTCTCTAGCTCAGTAAATGTGTCTAGTTCAAATATAGGAAACCCTGCCCTTGTCCCATTGCCAACAAACTGACTCATATCATTTTGATGCCATATTCTTAAGCAGGGGGCACTAAAGTTTGGCAGTTGGTTGTTTTTGATTAACTGTATAATACTTTCCGCATCTTCCTGTGGACAATCTACGTTTCCTAGTGGCCAAAGAGCAACCTTGCCTAATTTAGAAAGGCTTTTTGCAACATTAAGGCCAGTAACACCATATCCAAGCTGGTTTATGGGGGTTATTAGATTAAAGTGTTCCATTTTGTCTCCATATAAAACTAGCCCGAAGCTACAATGGATAGCTCCGGGCTAGTCAAATAGTTTAAGAGGATTAAGAGCAGTGAAGCTCTATAAAATCCCAATCAATGTTGTTTACAACTTCAATTACACAGCTTCCAATAAAAGGATGCTTCTTACCGGATTCTATCGACAGCATTTTTATATGCTGTTTAAGTTCTTCAATGTTTCCTTTTATGAGATTGTTTTTGAGGTAATTATATGCAATGCTTGTTTGTCTGTTTGGAAATAAATCGTTAGGTATCATTTTCCTGTTCTGTTTCTATAGTGAGAATCAACCATTCGTAAACCAGCAGCGTAGCTTGGAACATCAGAGGAGAAAGTTATTCCTTTCTCTCTTCTGTCATAAATTTTAATACTGTCATTTTCTAAAATATAGATACAGTCTGCGTCATTAATATTTATCTGCTTTACATTCTCTTTTCTTTGTGTTAACTGGTGGTAGCCATAAAGAGAACTTCTAAAAGACATGGTGTGGGGAACATAAGCAGGACACGCCTGAATAGTCCATCCATGCGGAGTCCACACCCAACACATTTGGTTTGGTTGGTAGAAATGGTTGAAATAAAGCTGAGAGTTGCTCAAGCGATTCGTTTGTACAGATTCTTCTACATTTCTAATAAAAATCTGAACATCCGCTGCTTGAGTATCTCCAATCGAGAGAAAGGGGACAGTTGCAACAGCTAAAACTCCGGTTTTCAGAAAGCTTCTTCTGTCCATTGTCTACTCCTATTTTTTATAGAAAGACAGGCGGGAAAGTTCATATCTTTTAGGGTCGGCAAGCCCGTTGTCTAAATTTTTTCTGCTAGTAGTATAGTACCCGTGTTCGTCCTTCAGGACAACTAAATTTTTATCAGAAAGCTCCTCGGTTTTTTCCTCATCAATCATTGAAGAATGACTGCCGTATCTTGTTGGGTGAGGGTACTTCTCTGCTTTTTGTGGTACTACTCTTCGTCTAGTTTGTCTAGGCGGCATTCTTAATCGCCCTCTTAACGGGTTTTATAAAATAGTGACCGATAAATCCTCCAATGCGAGACATCCCAAGTGACGTTCTGAGATAGTTTTCAAGTCTCGTAAGAGGACAAACCTCTCTTGTGAATGTAACGGTAAGAATAAAGCTGTTAACTGGAACCCACATCCATAAGGGGTACATAAAGGGAAGAATGAAGAAGGCCATTATATTTACTATCACAATAAACATATGAAATGATATGATTGAATATAGTATCGCCTTCTTGAAAAGATTTTCTCTCTTAGGCTTTCTCTCATACAAAGCCTTAAGCATTTCAAGGCTTACTTTAAGAGAATCGTTGTCGGTTTTTTGTCCTATCTCTTGTTCTAGTCGTGCTGTTAGCTCTCGTGCCTGTTCTTCATCTAAATATTCATCAAGTATCTCAACTATATTAAGAGCTTCGTTGTTACTGGTAGGCATTATTGTATCCCTATACTAGGTGTCGTTTTCAGGACTGTCTACAACAGCCCTTCCCTTTAGACTCTCCCAGTCCTTCTCTGGCCTAACCATAAGGTTGGTGTTCCACGCCCCGCTTATTGTGTTGGCCTGAATACATAGAGAGTGAGTCAGGTGCATTAAAGCATTCAAATCCTTGGGGAAGCAGCTTCCTCCGAATCCATAGTGCCCATCTGGACCCGGAACTGACCAGTGAGAACGTCCAAGCCTCTCGTCATAGAGAGAATATTCTAGCACCTTATCGTAATCTATACCTAAACTTTCACAAATTGCATAAATTTCATTAGCAAAAGATACTTTAACTGCTAAGAATGTATTAGTTAGATACTTAATCATTTCAGCAATTGTTGAATCAGTTTTTACTATATCTGCACCGGGAAATATTCTTGAATAGAATTGTTTTAATATCGTCGTCGCTGGCCTTGGGCCGCCAAGTATAACACGAGTAGTGTTCTTAAAGTCTTCCTCTGCATTTCTCTCCAATAAGAATTCAGGATTGAAAACTATATGGGAGTCTTGACATAAATCTTGCAGGGACTTTGTGGTGTTGGGAGGTACTGTAGACTTAATTGCTATTATATTTTTTCTTCCAGTACTGCAAGCCGCTTTGACAACATCTGTAACTATTGATATATCACAAGAGCCATCTTTATTCATCGGAGTGGGGACGCATATAAAGATAATTTCACAGGCTCTGGATAATGCTTGAATAGTTTTGTGGGTAGATTTGTTTGCTTGAAATTTATCATAAGTGTATACATTATAATAATTTTCAAACGTACTTCTCAAAGCGCTTCCAACAAAGCCCTGACCTATTATCCCTACGCTTTGTATTTTCATAGCTTGTTTGCCGCTCTGCTTATAAAGGTTACTGCTGAGTCCGCATCCTGTTTTGAAAATGTCAGTGCTGGTCTAAGTCGGATTGAGTGAGTCCCAGACTTAAGCACAATCATGTCTTCTTGGAGCAAAGAAACCATTCGGTCTCTTAGGTCGGGTGTGTCTAAATCAAAAGCAATCATTAGACCCATGCCCCTGACATTAGAAATAACATCCAGATTGTTTAGGGCATTTTCAAGATGGCTACCAACCTCGTGGGCATTATCAATGAGCTTTTCTTCTTCAATAGCATCCATTATATGACTGAATCTAACCATATCAACAATATTCCCACCCCAAGTAGAATTAATCCTACCACTATCATTGAACACATTGTGTTCCACCTCGTCTATCCTATCAGTTGAACAGAATCCACAGACTTGCGTCTTTTTACCAAAGCACATCATGTCGGGAACTATTCCAAAATGTTCATAGCACCACATTTTACCTGTCAGTCCAACGCCAGTCTGGACCTCATCAAATATTAGAATAGCATCGTTGTCGTCTGCCCACTTTCTCATTAGGGGGAAAAGTTCTGGAACAAAGTGATTGTCTCCACCTTCGCCCTGAATAGGCTCTACGACCATTGCGGCCACTCTGTCGTGCATCAATTCCTCTGCGTCCTCGATGCTCCATATTCTATTCCACTGAAACTTCGGAAACAAGGCTGTTTTTTCCGGCGTAGTGTTTGTCAGTGAAAGAGTGTATCCGGTTCTTCCATGAAAAGCATTCCCCAAATGGAACACATCAAGAGTGTTGATGTCTTCATCGCTAGTTAACCCTAGCTTTTTTGCTTTCCAGTCGAATGCTGCCTTAAGCGCATTTTCTACAGCTAAAGCACCGCCGTCAATGAAAAAATAATGACTAAAGTCTGGAGTGATACCAGAAAACTTTTCTACGAATGAGGCATACTGTTCCGTATACATATCGCTGTTGGCAATTTTATGCATAGCTACTTCTCCAAGCTCTTGCTTTGCATTTACCAACACTTTATGATTCCAACCTAGCGGCTGGCTGGCGAATTGTGAATAACAATCTAGATACTTGTTTCCATCTAGGTCTACTATCCAAGAACCTAAACTTTTCTTTTGGTTAACAGCGATGTGAAAACCGTCGACTAGTATATGCTTTGATAACTTGTCTATAACTGAAGTGTTAGACATTTTGCTGCTCCTCCTGCTTTTATAAACTCCGACATATCGCAGTAGTTTATCATGCTATCATAAAATACTGAGGCGCAATCTTTAGAGGGAGTTATTATATTTTCGCCTATACAAACGCTGTTACAAACAAATTGTTTTGCAAGACCTTCGCACACATTGACTACATCAAGATACTCTTTATTTCTCTGTGATTCATTTAAAAGAGTATCTAACATATCGTCTACAGAACTGATAGAAAATGCTTTTCTGTGATACACTACCCTGTTTTTCGTAGGCAAGAAACACGTATCCAAGTGATAGAATCTAGGGTCTACTAATTCACAGGATACATAGTCAACATTAAGCGCAGTAGCAACCAGTTTATGAGAAGCTAGGTCAGTTCTAAACCCGTAACCCATGAACAATATATCGTTAAAAAATAAAGCATCCCCAGCACCTTCAAACTTAAGATGCTCGGGGATTTCAATGACCTTGTAATTGTTTTTTAGAAACCAGTCTTTGTAGTACTGTTTTTCTTTTTGTCTCTCCGGGTGTTTAAAATTAGACAGAACAACAGTGTTGCCTCTGACTACTCCAGCATTGGCAACGAAAACCATATCTGGAACTTCTGGCTCAGAGTTTATGTATACAAGCTCTGCCCCGCATCTTGAAAGAGTATCGTGAAGTAGGTTCCACTGTTTTTCAGAGACTAGTTGGTCTGGCTTATTGCTTGTATCCATCCAAGGATTTATTTCATACTCTAAAGAGTAGAATGACGGATTACATACAAGTATTTTACTCATGTCTTCCAGCCGGGTTCGGGTTGCTCTAATTCTAAATCTTTTGTGTAGTCTACTAGTAACTCCTCTCCTGCAATTATATTCCTTAAAGTTACTAAGCCTTTAGTAAGGCCGTCCGTAACTATTTTACAGTTTTCTCTTTCCTTGGAGTGGTTGTATTGATTGTTCGGAGTTAGATTAATCCAACTAGATGAGATTCCTGTGTAGTCCACTAGTTCTTTATGCACGTGTGTTACATGGAGCGTGGTATTTTTTTCAATATCTGAGACGGCAAAAAGTCCTTTACCGTGAACTTTGCTATTGTTGACTACAACTTTTTCATGAGGAACGCTGGTGATAAAATCTTTTTCTTCCATAAAAAACATTACTCGGTCCCAGCTTTCATCCCCTGTGGAAAGTTGAGTGAGTCACCGTGATTAACGGTCCACGCAACCTCGTGAGTAACTGCCCTAAATGTTCTGGCTGCGCTAGGCTGTCCGTTTCCAGACTTCTTTACTCCTCCGAATCCCAAATGGCTCTCAGCCGCAATACTGCCACCGTTCCAATAACCAAGACCAAAATCACATTCGTTGCGGATACGTCTGGCAATTTTAAAATCCTCCGTTACGACTCCTAGAGCAAGTCCATAATCAGTGTCGTTGTAAATCCTAATAGCATCACCAACTGTATCGTAAGGAATGATTGATACATGAGGTCCGAACACTTCTTGCTTGAGATATGGAACATCTCTCCACTCCGTTTGATATACAGTAGGTGTCAAGAACAGGCTGTCTTCTACCTGCTCTCCCATAAGTAGAACGTCTGCTTCTGGGTCTGCGGCAACCATCTTATTGAACCAAACAACTCTGTCAAGTTGTTTCTTATTGATTAGAGGGCCGTAAAAAGTATCTTCTGAAAATGGGTTGCCAGTTTCAAGGTCTCCACTCCTGTTAGCAAACTCGTCTGCAAATTTATTATATAAACTTCTGTGGACAATTATTCTGCTGGCAGATACACATCGCTGACCGGATAATTTATAAGCACTGGCTAAGCAAGCCGCCATAGCCATGTCATAATTAGCGTCTTCATGAACAATTACTGCCGACTTGCTCCCCATTTCGCATGAACAGGTCTTGTGCCAACTTTCGGCGCAGGTTTTTCTGACGTGCATTCCAACATCAGCGCTTCCCGTGAAGCATACATGGTCTACGTCCTGTCTAATTAGACCATTTCCAACCTTACCGTCACCCTGTACCATGTTAAAAACGCCGGGAGGAAATCCTGCATCATGATATAGCTGCGCTGTTATTTGACCAACCCAAGGGGCATCTTCACTGGGTTTTAGAACAACGGTATTACCCTCAACAAGAGCAGGAGCAGCGCACCAAAAACCACCAATCGCAAAAGGAAAATTAAAAGGCGCAATAATTGCAACGACCCCTTTTGGTTTTCTAAGCATGTACGCATCTTTTTCTGGTAGCTCCGAAGCGATTGCTTCACCATAAGGCATTCTCCCTGTACTGAAAGCGTATTGTGCCATGTGAAGAGCTTCGTTTACCTCGGCAATTGATTCGTTATAGACCTTTCCAGTCTCAAGAGTTATCGCTTCGGCAATTTCTTCACGTCTTTGTTCAACTAAATTGGCTAGAGTAAGAAAGTATTCGGCCCTTTTTACCCTGCTGTATTCCTTCCATCCGTGAAAAGAGTCTCTTGCAAACTGGTATGCAGATTCCACCTCTGGAACGCTGGCCTCGGGAAAAGACCCAACAATTTCTCCAGTTGCAGGGTTTCTACTATCAAAGTAATCCGTAGACAGTGGGTCTGGAGAAAAAAACTGGCCGTTAATATAGTGATTTCCCTGTACGATTAAATATGTAGTCATTTGCAGTCCTTGCTTGATTCCATAAGATTCTTAACAGAATTCTGGCAGAAGCCCTTGTCGCCTCTTTCAATCAGTTCGATAATAATTCCGCCTAGATTTTTAAGTGGCTTAGTAAAAATTTGTCTCAGGTTGTCTTCTGGACAATCTATAACATCATCAGTAAGAAATTCTACCCCTGCCTCTTTCCACTGCTTAACCCTGCTGTCAATTTCCACAACTTGATACGCCATATGATGAACCCCGCCAACCCCGTCTCTCGCTGCAACCCACTGTCCGACTATTGAGTTCTCATCACCGTCAGAGATAAATATTTCTGGAGCAACGTGTCTAAGACCTCCCGGTTCTATGTTAACAACATTAAACATTTTCTCCGGGGGAAGCATAGCAATACATTTAGCAGTAGAATTATCGTCAAAGACAATTTCAAACTCGGTCCCAACTTTATATCCTAATATAGCGGACAAAAAGCTAGCAGATTCTTCTCTAGATTTCACTCTGTATGCTATGTGGTCTAATCTCATTACGGACCCTTGATATTGTAAGCAATTCCCTTGCCGTCAGTGTCTAGTTCCTCTATTATAGGATTTCCATATTTATCCTTATCCTTCAGCGCATCAACCTCTTTCCATACTTCTTCCCAGCCAGACTCATCGTCCCCCCTGACTCTGGCCGCTTTGTCATCAATGTAAATAGCACCGGCTGGCTTTCCCATCCAAGCATAGGTATATTTCACACCATTTTTTTCTAGCCAGTCGGTCCATTCTCTATAGCCTCGTTCATACATACGATGTATGTTTCCGTTTTCTCTATCGCCATACCTTGCAGTATACAGGACAATTTCATATCCCATATCATGTAGTTTGTTTACTTGTTCTATGCCATGCTTTAGGGGTCCAGCTTTTGCATAACTTCCCCCATTATTTTTGTCAGCAATAACCCCGTCGCAATCTACTATAAGTCTCTTGGTAGTCATATAAAACCTCTCAGTACCCTCGGCAGGACTCGAACCTGCAACCTACGGTTTAGAAGACCGTTGCTCTGTCCTGTTGAGCTACGAGGGCGCAATTCTAAGCGTTCCCTCTGCCTAAAGACTTCATAACGGTCTCAGTTTTAAAAATATGTTCTCCACTATGTATTGAATACGGAATCCTTTCAGAAGGAAATCCCGTTTCATTAACCATAAAAGTATCGCTAAGATTAACAGTCTTATTTATACTGTCATCAGCAAATTGTGCCGATGTAATTTTTATTGCTTTTACACAAGCTCCAAAAGGAGTCTTGGATTCCGTTACAATCTTAATGTCACCGGATTCAATATAAAATTTAGCCATCTTTATCCTTGTCGGTATTCCTTATGGGAGTAAGCCGCTCTCTATTTTCCCACTGGATTTTCTCTATCTCCCTTTGAAGTTTCTTTTCCTCTCTATTGAGGGTTCTTCTTCTAAGGAGCTTCTGTTTAACCCGCTTCTCTCTGGCTTTCTTTTTTTGGTCTCTTTTTTTTGGCATTTGGCAGTTCTTCCGCTGTAATTGTTACCTTGTATTTTGTTTCTCCGAACAAATCGCAACCGATTGCGTGCATTACATCTTCAATAGTTGCAAAGTTTGTTCCTAGCACACAACCTGTGCCACCTTCTTTGCCAAAAATTTTACTTTGTGTTCTAGGTGTAATCTCGGTAAACATAAGGTTGCTTCTAGATAGGCTGTCTATCTTGCAATCAAAGTGAATCTTTTTGAGCTTTTTTCTCTGATTCTGCGAAACGTAGTTAGTCATCCAGATGTCCTTCCAAAATTTCCAAACAGAAAAGTTAATTAAAGTGGAGGCGGGGGGAATCGAACCCCCGTCCTGTATAGTTTCCACAATAGCTTCTACATGGATAGTTTATTGCATTCGCACAACAAACAAAGCTAGCCTGATAAGTTCGGATGGTATGCTCAGACTGCCCATATCCAACCTAAGAATATTTTTTAAGGAAACATACAAAACCTTTTTTGACTTGATTGGTTAATAAGGCTCAAGTCGGCCCCAAGCTACACTAGGCAGCTAACGCATACTGCTTTTCGGCAGTTAAATTTTGGTCAGCTTTTATAGTGGCCAACTGACCAACCACTCCATGCGACTATTGATTCTGCTACCAGTCGAAACCAATCGCCCCCATTTATTCTGAATCTCTCCACAGAAGATAGTTTACTATACCCCAAAGTGCAAAATAATTAGCCTGTTGTACATCTTCAAGAAAGAAAGATACAACGGCCATGCTCCAACATAAGATGTAAGCGACGTGTAGACCAGTCTTTAACATTATAAGTACCCCCGGTGAGAGTCGAACTCACGTTACCGCTTTATAAGAACGGCGTTCTAACCGTTGAACTACGGGGGCAGTTGTCTATACCTTGCGTGCTATTTCTATAAGTTCATCAGTAAGAAGAACTACTGTTTGTTTAGAAATAGTCTCGGTCCCATCAAACCAAGTTTGAATTATAGAGACTTCTTTTTTCCCCGTAGAAGTATAGGCTTTAGTTTCCCAATGAAAATCACCCATACTCTCGTCACATTTGTAAATAAGACTCACAGTTCACCCCATGTGGCGTTACTGCAATCTTTTGCCTTCTTTAAAAGTTGTTTTTGTGCTTCGTCTTTATGACCAAGCGACCATTGTTTTAGAGCGCTTTTCTGTAGTTCTCTACCGAACGAAAATGTTAAATACCAAGGGTGAAACAGGTCAGGAGACTCCTGATTCATGGCATTGAGATTTTCTACAGACTCTTGCTTTGGTTGTCCACCGCTAAGAAAAGCAATAACAGGAACAGCAGAAGGAACTGTTCTTTTAAAGCAAGCTATCGTTAGTTCGGCAACAATATCCGGCCCGATTCTTTTATCATTCTTGTAACCAGACATTACCATGTTCGGCTTGAGTATAATACTCTCAAGTTCGACCCTCTCCTTCCATAGCTCGTCAAAAACACAGTGAAGACAGTGTTCAGTGACATTAAAAGACTTAAGAGCGCCGTGGTTTCCGTCCATTAGAATTTCTGGTTCTACTATGGGGACGATACCCTCTTTCTGACACTTTTTTGCATAAATAGCAAGAGCGCGAGCGTTTGCTCTTAGGCAATTTACAGTTGTCTTTGGAGCCAGAACGGCTCGCCACTTGGCAAACTCTGCCCCCAGCCTTTTGTAGCCTCTGAGACGCTCTGAGAGGCCGTCAAGACCCTCTGTGAGCCTCTCGCCCTGTAGATGGGAGTTGTACGGCTTCGCCCCGGTGTCGACTTTAACTCCAAGCACTATTTTAGAGTCAATTAAAGGTTTAATCGTCTCTTCGTTCTTAATAGTCTCATCAAAAAGGATAACCCCACTTATAAACTCTTGCAGACCCTTTGCTGAGAAGATTGTATGACGATAATCGTGCCTTGTCTCTGGCGTAGAAGTTATACTGACTGACTCGAACCGACTTTTTATAGTCGGCGTGCTTTCGTCTGCTGCAAGTATTCCCTTTCCAAGAATATCCAGCTTAAGTATAGTATCATTCATCGACATTGGTATAAATCCCCTGTTCATGCAAAGAAGCTATATTTCCATTCGAGTCTGACCACCAAACCTTGTCAATCCCAAGAACGGAAATCATATTCATACACGACTTGCATGGTTTACTATTCTGCAATTCTCCCCTACTGTTTATTCTTAATACTACAACTTTGACAGAATTATCAACATAAATCTTTCCCCATAGCTTACTAACTAGGTCTACTTCGGCGTGAAGAAAAGGATATGAGATTTGTTTTTTGTTGTTAAACCTCTTCGCAAACCACAACGCTTTGGCGCTCTCGTTGTAGGTATCGTTCTGGCCTATGGCCAACAGCCTCCTCTTCTTCCAACCGAAAGCAAAATGGAACGCTCGATAACCTTTCTTTTTTTCATACGCTGTTGGAAACAACTGGTATGCAATTTCAATAGAACGGTCTATGATTTTCGTCATTGCGTAACCACCCTCTTAGGTGCGTTCCCAAAGGGACGGGAAGCAACGACAAGAGGCGAGTTGGATGAGATTCAGGACCGGTTTACGCCGGTTAAGAAGTATTTTGGCTAAGTATAGCCACGCACTCACTTCTTAAGCATAAACCTGTGGCACAGTCCGGTGGTAGAGACTGCGTGCGCACCCCGACAGGGAGTAATGACCAAGTCCTTCGGTAATTATTATTACCTACCTTGTCCTCGTAGTTCTGCTGTGGAAAACGGTCAAACCTGAGATAGTGACTCAAAGTATATCCCTGAACCCGTTTTTTAGCCGGAAACTACAACAACCATCTAACTTAGGCGTCCTGTGATGACTCGAACATCTCTGGGCGAACCCAGCGACCCAACCGTCCAGAACGCTCCGCGAGGTTAGTCGCGGAACAGACGAATCCTACCGATGATAGGAATACGCCTTAAAGCAGGAGGATTAAACAGTCCCTTCCTTCTGTGCTGTGGACACAGACAGAAGTTATCATGAAGTGCTTTCCCTGCTTTTTTAAATCCTCTATTAACTCCTTTGCCAACCTTTTTGATTAGGCAAAAGCCGTCAATAGTTACTAGACTCACTCTTCCCTTCCTCCAAGTGAGCGTACAATCACAATCATTGCTTCTCACCAGAAGTGGGGAAGAAACTAACTTCCATTCTCCGTAACATTCATCACAGGCATTTGCCTGACCAATAACAGAGAGTGACAAAATAGCTACACAAACACCAACAAACTTATTCATCAACATTCTCCTAAACAATTAAAAAGGAGCCACAGCTTCCGTTGCTGTCTCTGCCGTAGTCTCTACGGGTGTCTCAGAGTTATTGCCTGATGCGTTGGGTCCGAATTGAACATCGTCTGCAACAACTGATACTGACTGACGACGAATATCGTCTTTGTCAGTATATTCTTCCATCTTCAATCTTCCCTTGACTGCAATATTACGACCCTTCTTAAGATACCTCTCACAGATTTCTGCTTGTGGACCCCAAACAGTTACATCCATAAACAAGGTTTCCTCATTCTTACCTCGCTTATGATTTGTAGCCATTCTCATTCCACAAACCTTCGTACCTGTCTTGGTTTCTCTTAGGTCTGGGTCTTTAGTAAGATTTCCAGCCAAGACTACACTGTTAATGTTCATTCTTCTTCCTCGCTTTCCTTAGTTTCCTCGTTAGACTCTCCTGAGTCTTCTTCATCAAACAGTAACAATTGTTTGACCACCCTTTTTCTCCATCTCAAAATTAGAACACTGGCCTCCGTATCATAGACCCAAGACCTGCTTAATCTTACCTCTCAAAACCTGAGAGTTTCCTCGGTTCGAGGTTGCTTGGGTTGCGTTTGAGACATTCTTGGTAAGTGTCGGTGTCATTCCCAACTGCTTACCCGCCTTGGTAGTCCCTCGCTTAGTAGATGGGTTTGTTCCCTTCCCAGCGTATCTACATACTGCTGTGATGGGAGCATACTTCTTGCCGCGAGCCTTTCCATTCTTGGCTACACCAACGATAGTCTTTCCTTCGGTAGACCAGTTGTAAGCCTTTCTAGTTTGGGCCAGCGTGATTAGAAATTGAGTCTCGGTCATCCTTTGTTCCTCCTAGTGAGAACCTGTGGTAATACTTTATTATATAGCAGATTTTCGGGCCGATGTCAACCAAAATTCCAGAAAAATTTTTTATGCTAGGACTAGATAAAGTATCAGCAAAACCTGCCCAGCAGACAATGTGTACGATATAACCCACGCCCAATTTCTTTTTAAGTGGTACAGAAGTATTAGAACCCCCAGCGCCGTCACCGTACCGGCCATTTTCAGGCCCATGAATAGCCCTATCCCGCCGTCGTCGAGGTCTATGAGCCATGTCCCAACAGGATTTTGTTCGATATCTTTTAGTTCGTGACAATTAGCAACGGCTAAGTATAAATCGAAAGATGAGGCCATTCCTATAAATAGCCATAATAACCCATATATGACCGCTTGCCTACTGAACATTGTATTTCTTGTAGAAATCTTTTAATCTTGCATGACTCGCTATAGATATGATTTTATCCAGTTGTTCGATAGTAATATCTACCTGAGAGCAAGATAATACTTCTTGGTCTCTGAATAGATACTGATTAACTGATACGAGTCCGCTTTCTTCAAGGTAGAACGCTCTTGTTTGAACGTCTAATCTACCACTCGTTGTTTCGGACTCGTATATAAACATTACTACCTATTCCATAGCAACCAACCCAAACCCAGACCGGCAGAGAAAATAAGAATTTCAAATATAGAAATTAACATCAGGTCAATGATGTCGTACCTTCTTGGATTCTTGTTTCTGCACATTTCTGATTCTTTGTTGGTTTCATTACCCACTTATATCCTCTTTTGTATAGTAGTATCTGTTTTTGCAATTTTTCACTCGGTCTCAGTATTTTCCCGACTACTCGAAAGTCGAAGCTGGACGATTTAGGTAAGACTCCCCGTTCCATATACCTTATCGAAGTCGAAAAACCTCCATCTGTTATAATGTTCAACTACTTCGTCATTATTTACATGATGCAGGTAATCCATTAACTGAAACCAGTTAGCAAACACCATTTCGTGTGGAAGAACTCCAAACATCCAGTTTGGCAACTTCTCTTTTCCTCCTACACATCTTATTAAGACTGGCTTTTTCTGTCCTAGAGCTACAAACATTTCATGGTACGACCCACACATATGAACATCTAAGTCAAGATTAACAACTAGGAAGTGTGCTATGTCAACCATTCTAAGGTCAACTGCACATATAGGTTTCATTATAGTTGATATAGAATCAAAGTTTCCGTTTTCTTTACAGTAGTCAATTATCTGCCTAGTGTCACTATCTTCTGTTGCATAGTTACTTGGCTTGTCGCATGGGTCTAATACACCAACCCCAAGGTCTTTCAGTTGCGGGGTTATGTCCTGTCTCCACTTCACTCCTCCATCGCTAACCCTATCCATAGGTCCGCACAAATAACAGGTCATTCCCTTTAGTCTATTCATTTTCTTACTTTCTAAAAAAGGGGCGCGAAAGTACAATGACCCTCGCGCCCCAAGTAGAATTATTTCTTGTGAACGAATACTAACAGGTCTTCCACTGATTTGTATTCTTTTGCACAAGCAGCCTCCTTAACTGTTTTAGTGGCATCTCTCTTTTTCCATCCTAAAGATACCAATCCTTCAATAGCTTCGGAGACTATAGTTGCATCAGTTTTTAATTCTTCTGCAACTAACTTCTCACATTCCTTTTCTATAATGTTCTTAGTTACCCAATTGCGCGCACTAGCATTTCCCTGTTTGGCTTGTTCAACTGCTTGAGCGCATATTATATCCCAATCACTTTCAGATAGAACCTCATCCTTTTCTGGCTTAACCTCTTTAGGAGGTTCAAATTTTAGTTCTAATTCTACTTCTTCTTTGGTATCAGACCTATCTGACATAAAGTATTCTAGTGGTGATAGAATCCACACTAGTGGATATAGTATCCAGTTCATGCCTGACCCGCTAGCAAGTAGTTGAGCTACAAACCCAAACCCTATTGCTAGCATGGCATAGATAGGCCATAGACCCAAGTCCATGCCAGCATTTTCCACTAGTTACCTTCCTCCTCCCATTCCTCTCCTTCGTCTCCTTCGGTCATGAGAGTGTTCATAAAGTCCTCAAACTGTTCTGGGGACCATTCCTCACCGTTCTCTGCGTGATGCAGAAGACTCTTGAGTGGACCTTCGTAGTCTGCAATTACCTGATACTCACAGGTGCGGACCTTCTGGCACTCACAGTCAGTTGGAACTGAAACAACGTCTTTGGGATTAACCTTAACGATTACTACACGGTCACCAGCATATTCAGCCCGATAGCTTTCGACATACTCCAATGCGCCACAGTGAAGCCCATCAGAGCAACCAACACCACAGTCGTCGTTAACCTTACGTCGCTGCATACTAACAGTCTCGCCAACACTGTTATCAATCGTGCGAGACCACTTATCCTTATAATCACTAGTCACAGCCTTATAAGCAAGGAAGCAACCATCTTCTGTGATAGGAAGGTTCTTATGCTCAAGAAACGTATACAGTTCTTGAACAGCACGATTACTATGGTTCTCCAAGACGTTAGCCAAGAACTTAACCATAGGCTCGAAGGGGAAACCGTTACGCATCATTCCCATAATGCGCTCAGTAAGACTGTTGTGGATTTCCTCACCATCATAGCGAAGAACACCATCAATAACAGTAACCTTACCTTCTGCGTAATCTTCGATAGCAGAGGGAATGTCAATTAGTTCAATAATGTTTTCTGCATCGTTGTTAACGATACATTCTTTGATAGCCATGTAGTTAGGATGGTCGTAACCAACCGTAAAACTCTGGTTATCAATAACAACCGTAATCGTTCCGTTTCCGCTGACAATATAATTCATCTCAAACCTTTCTTAGATTTAGAAAAGGAAACCCTACCAGATACATTCCAGTAGGGTTTCCAATTCCACCCTACTTACTATTCACCACCAGCATCTTGAGCCTTCTCAATCTTCTTATCGAAGTCAGGCTTTTTGATAACATTAGGCTTAACCGGCATTGGCTTATCGGTAGGGAACAACTCTCCCTTTTCCATCTTAGCCATCTCTTCGCTTTGGTTAAGACCGTGCTGGTAACCTTCATGCCAAACGGAATGATATTCCTTCGGGTTGGTAAGGTATTCAACAATACCTTCCATCCTACCTTGGTTTCTCATTCCCTCTTCGTTCTCAGAACTCAGCTTATTAAGCATAATGTGAGTAACTTCGTCTGCCCACTCTTGGTTAATACCACTTCGGGCATCAGACATCTGAACCATGTGTTCAAGTCTTGATACCTTAGATTGCAGGTAAACATTATAGTTTACCAGAGTTGCAATAACAGCGGCGAGTACGATTGTTGCCTTGGTGTACTTAACGGTCATCAGATAACATCCTTGCAATTAGAGTTTAATGTCTTCTCTACTTCTTTTTTGATTGCTTGGTCTACAAGCAGTCCCACTGTAACAAGTTCTTCTACACTCAGTTTTTTAAATGCCTTTTCTAATTTTCTTCTCCTATACTGTCCATGAAGTTTGTCTATTACTTTTTCTACCACACGTCTTTTACTCATGTGGTGAGTTTCAGATATATTGAACATACGCTCTGTATTAGTCGCAAGGTCTTTTCCAGCAACATAATTAGGCATTACTCTCCCTTTCAATCAAGTCAACATAACGGGCCAGTTCTTCAACCATATCCTCTTCAATTCCGTAATACCTTTTGGACACAACTTTAATCAGAGGATACTTATCAATACACGCTTCAATGTGAGGCTTATGCCTGTTGTCAACCTGCTTAGGAAGGGTTCTATAAATTCTGCACAGATGATAAATATCTTCTGCCTTCTTCTCTTCCTCTTGCTTATCATAGTAATCTTTAAGAGCAACAATCTGTCTAAGACCATTGGTTTCAGTAGCGGTCTTACGAGCAACTTTCTTAATCTCTTTAACATCTATCCCAAGACTACCAAACATATCCCTGACAGACATTCTGTCTTCGATAACTTGCTTATCTTCTTCACTAGCATTGTTAGCCACCTTTTGGGCAAGCTGAGTGATATCAACCCACTTACCTTCCGAGTGAACCAACTTCTGGAACTTAGCTCTATTCCAAACGACATTCTTGATACCATAAATCTTATCTTTGTCAATGTCATAACCAAGAGCAATAAGATGGTCTACGACTTGACCAAGAGTATCGAGGTCAGGATGCATTCCATGCGTTTGAGTAAGTTCATAGCGGTCAATCCTTACGAAATAACCACCATCACTAAGGTCAATATCAACATCAGACCAGTTCTGACCTTTCTTCCAACTATAAGTCCTACCGTTCCACTTAGCAACGCTGGTACGTCTTTCTGACGAATCGTAATATCTGTTACTAACGGGCTTATCAAGGTCAGAGGTCTTACTGATGTGACTTTCATCACACCCCACCAGTTCGCGGAACTTAGCAATAGCCTCATCCGTACCAGTTACCCTATAGACCTTATACTTACTATCACCATGTTCATACCTGCCACTGGAGGTATTCTCCTTAACATGGTTCTTAATGCGACTGATTCCACCGCGCTTAAGGTCATCAACAAAGATGGCGGCATTAGGGTCTACCAGCAGTTTACTAACATCGTCTGTTTGGACTGCTTTCTTCCAGCCATCCCTGTAGTAAACCTTAACAATAAGACCTTCAATGTCCCCAATAAAAATCTGACTAAAGTTATTATCAAACAGGTCAGTATTGTTCCACTTAATACCAGCGGCATCAATTGTCTTAGAGAGTCCACCAAGCAAGCCACTGCTTCTGGTAATGTTAACATGGGCAACTCTAGCATCCCATAGGGTCTTTGCCTGTGAGATAGATTCTTCAGCTACACGTTGAGCTTTCTCTCTAATCTCAGCACACTTTCTAACGATAGATTCCTTAGTGTGCTTGTTATAACTGAGAGACTCACGAGACGGAGTAACACTAAGTTCACCAATATCAAACTGAATAGTGATATTAGTATTCAGGATTTGACGAGCCTCGTCTTCGTCGTTAAAGTTATCTCTGTCAATAGGATAGGCGACCTGTCCCATAACGGCAACGGCATAGTAGTCAGCGTGTCTGTCAATTTTACGAACAGCCCAACCATCACCTTCGATAAAATAACTTTCCGGCACAATCTCAATAGACTGACCAGTAATCTTCGGAGCAACCTTGAACCACTTATAGAGGTCTTCGGCCTCGTCCTTAAATTCCTGAATATCGTTATCGTAACCTTCACACTTAACAGGGAAGCTAACCTTCAACCCATTAGGCTCAGAGGTAATCTTGGTATTCAGAAGGGCAAAGACGGGTTCGTCTTCTTCATTCTTATAAGCGTTGTAAGTACGATGCTCACCATTAAAGAATGATTCGACAGTGAAGCTATCACTGTATGCGAAGGGAGACTTGCTCCCTAGACCCATACATCCAACTGCTTCGTTACTATCGGTTCGATTGCTGCGAAAGTATGTTGTATAGAGGTGCATACAGTCGCTATGTGAGAGTCCGGTTCCGTAGTCTCTAACTGAAAAAGTAGGTTCCATGTTTGAGGGAAG
>Ga0310344_10000335_pt1 | contig 37596 bp, 57 predicted proteins | sample HC15DNA20200_MG_FD_203801 | JGI IMG/M metagenome (GOLD analysis project Ga0310344, IMG submission 203801) | Marine microbial communities from station ALOHA, North Pacific Subtropical Gyre - HC15-DNA-20-200_MG | ecosystem: Environmental > Aquatic > Marine > Oceanic | place: Pacific Ocean: North...
ATTAAAGCCACTCTAAGTTAAAATGCTCTCGGACGAGTTTTTCCCACCCTTCAAGACGAACTGCGGATTTCCTGTATCCTATCCTCTTGTTCCAAAGAGGAACATCCTTGCCATTGCGAGTGGCAGTTGAAACGTAAACGTCTCCACCCCAATCGTAACTACCGACAAGTCGGATGTTTCCATTACCATCGTTCAACTCCACGTCAAACTTGGTTTCTTTTGAAAATATATCTTTATTCATTTCTCTCTTTCTCATTCTCAATACAAGTACTATACCAAATTTATTATAAAAAGTCAACTAAAAAGATCAAAAAAATGACCCCCTTTGGGGAAAGGGGGTCTACATGTTTATCCAAGTGTTCGGGACGATGCCGGTTTAACTTCCGACTAGGATTTAACCACTCGACACTTTGTTTTTGGCATGATTAACATGATTCATATACAATGAACCATATTGTGTACATTTGCAAGAAAAAGTTATTAACAATTTCAAAAAAGTTCAAAAAAAAGTGGTTGCACAGATGCAACCACTTCGGGGATGTCACGAATGACACGTTCCACCATTTACTTTCGTTTAAAACGATTCTGTAAAGTGTGTCTCTTTTCAAACGGAGGTTGTGTAATGGTATGATTATACTCACCATTTACCCCATTGGAATTTGTTTCAGTTCTGAGATCAATATAAATCGTATCCAATTCTTCTTCCTCTTCCTCATCAAAGTCCCCGTATTCTTCTTCCCAAGTTCCCTTTTGCCAGGCAATGTATTCCTCAACAATATCTTCAATACACACATCCCACTCAGTCTGTGTCTTTCGTTCATTTTCAAAAAGAGAATCAAGTTCCCCCACCAGCCTATCGTCTAAATTAATTTTCATGTTTATTATTATTTCAATTTTTTTCTTCTTCGTCAACATTAAATTCCGCCTGAAGTTCTTCGTGTGAAGGTAAATCCTCCCCATCGAACATTGGGTCATAATCATTTTCAGGAACAATCTCATCAACTTGCTCAGGTACAAACTGCTCAAGTACCGCACGTTGTGCTTCGTTTTCTTTTGCCTTTGCTTTCATTTCGGCCTTCAAATCATCTTGATAATCTGATATGGTAGTTGAATATAGTTTACTGTCACGCACCTTTTCCCAAATGAAATCTGGTTCAACTTTGTTTGGCCATTGCGGGGTTATCAAATACGATATAACATTCGGAGCAGGGGAGTATGTCCATTGGTATTCGTAAAGCATTTTCTTTTCTGCTTCTGTTTCGGGTTGAAACAACAAATTAAATCCCCAACCTTTTCGTGGAAAATAACCATCGTCATTCTTTTGACGAACCCACAATATCAAATGACCTTTCCACCGACTTAACTTAGGATTAACCCATCGCTCGTCTCCACATGAAATGCTAACACGATAAAGTTGTTCCGCAACAAGTTCCGAAAACTGAACATCACCAAAGTCACCTTTATGCATTCCAAATACTGCCTTCATAATCAATCCCAAATATTAACGATATGAGTTTCATTGTCAATAGTATGTTTGCTTTTACGAGTTTCAACCTTTGTTATGATTTCCGCCAGTTGGGGATTATACTCTATTCCAATAACCGTTCCTTGGTGTCGTGACGATGAATGAAGATTGCTAACTCTGTACCCCTTTGATGCCAAATAGAAATCCGCATCACGATAAAGGATTTTATGGGCTGCCAGGTCGCAGGTGGCTGACATCATTATACAACGTGTTTTATTGGAAAACTCTTCATGCAGTTTTCTTTCAAGTCTGAGCAATTCCTCGTCATAACCATCTTTTTGCATTTTAACAAAATCAAGTTTAACCTTGGACAACGCATATCCAAAAAACGAAGCATTGGTTCGTACTGCGATGAACCCCGTTGATGTTTTCTTGCGTGAGTTTGCAGGAAGCAAAGTAAACTTATTGAGTTCAAGACCATATATTCTATATGTTCTGTTTTTTACCTTTGGTTTTATAAAAGCAAGGCGCATTCCTATAAATGGTTTTTCAAGTTCTCGTATCTTCCCAAGCATATCTACACACAACAAACGATGCTCTTCACGCGTTTGTTTCATTATATCTTGGAATATTTGCGATTTAGTTTTCAATTTATATAAGAATAATCCAATATAATAAAAAAATCAACCAAAAAACACTTTTTAAAGTTCCGACATAATTATTCTATTTGACACTGGTAATCACTAATTGATATAATGTTAGGCAAAAAATGAATTCATATACAGATATTAGATCGGGTGTCCTCGAAACCATATGGAATAACGATGGGTGGGTTCTCGGGCCCTTTAAAGACAAACTTAGTTTTCTACGCACGGAAAACGTTTACATGCGTTGGTGCAACTGGCATCGTGGGGAAACGAGAAATCAAACCAAGTTGGGAAGAGGCTACGATTGGTGTGAGGCAATCTTTTTGATTAGTGGAGAAATTCGTGTCAAATATCAAGCAGACTCGGTTATTCTGATGAACGAGGGTGATTATGCAATCTACGATTCCGTGCGTCACCCAAAATATCAAGTTCTCCGTGATTCAGTTGCAATTGTATTGAGGTGGAAATCAAACTTTGAAGGGAAACTTTATAGTAATGTGGAAAACCACCTTGATGGTCACAGACAATGGGTGATTGGTCCCTTCCTTGACAAGAACGAGCATTTTCATTCGGAAAACTTTGAAATGAAGTGGGGATTAAAAACTAAAGTTCCCTACACAAATCCGTCAAAGGTAGGTGAACACATACCCAACTATAATTGGAAAACTATGTCGGTTCTTGGTAGAGGTAACATGATATATGAATTTGCAACCGAAAAAGAATATCTAGCAAGATGTGGTCATTATGCGTATTGGCATCCGAACGTACCACATTCCAATTCGTGTACAATTCCGTCTTTATGTCTCACACTTCGGTGGGCAGCTGACTAAGCAATTATATCGGTAATCACCTTGCCACCGTCAACAATCTCAATTGGTCGGTCACCTGGTGCCATCAGTTCCTTGTCTGCGGTTATTCCGATTTGATTGTAAATCGTAGTCGCAAAGTCGGGAACACTCATGGGGTCTTCCTCGGGAGCAGTTGAGAACGCATCCGAAGAACCATATACGAATCCTCTTTTGATTCCTCCTCCTGCAAGCAACGTGCTGAATACTCTTGGCCAGTGGTCACGTCCATTGTCTCTGTTGATTTTGGGTGTTCTCCCAAACTCCGAAGAAACCATAACCAACGTTTCGTCTAGCATTCCTCTTTCATCCAAGTCGGAAATCAAAGCAGCCAATGCTTGGTCAAGTTCCGGTCCGTTTCTCGTTCCAAATGCAGTATCAATGTTTTGGTGGTGATCCCAACCTCCGTAAGTCAAAGTAACCAACCTCACACCACTTTCAACCAATCTTCTTGCAAGGAGCATACGCATACCTGCTTGGTTCTTTCCGTATCGTTCCTTGAACTTATCGGACTCCTTGTGAACGTCAAACGCATCTTGTGCTTGAGGAGAACTAATCATATTGTAGGCATCCGAATAAAAGGTGTTCATTGCCTTTAGTCCATCCGAGTTCTGAACTTCATTGAAACTTTGTTCAACAGTTTCCAAAATACTTCTTCTCTTTGCGAATCTTTCCGCAGAAATTCCGTTGGGTAGCATCAAGTCACGAACCTTAAAGTTTGCAGAAGCAGGATCACTTCCCAATCCGAAACTGCTATACTTGCTACTGAGATAACCCGTTCCTGCATATTCGTTTGGTTGCTGTGGAATGCTTACGTACGCAGGAAGGTTCTTGCGGTTTCCAAGTTCATGTGAAACGACTGCACCGAAACTCGGATATTGAATTGCGGGACTCGGTTTGTATCCCGTGAACATATTATGTGTTCCTCGTTCGTGAGCAGCCTCTCCATGAGTCATGCTATGAATAACCGTAACCTTGTCGGCAACTTTTGCCATGTTCTTCATGTTCTCCGAAAACAGCAACCCTTCCACCTTTGTCTTGATTGCTCCAAACGGACCACGATACTCCAATGGAGCATATGGTTTCGGGTCCCATGACTCTTGAGCAGACATGCCACCTGGGAGATAGACGTGAATAACGTTCTTGGCAACACCCTCCTTGGATTCATAGTGCTTCAAAGCACCATGTGCCTCATTCTTCAGCAAATAGGGGAGGGAAAGTCCACCGACTGCACCAATACGGAAGAAGTCTCTTCTTGATTGAGATATAAAGTTCATACTATTATATATGGTATTACAAATAATAATACCTATAATCGTCAACACCGTCAACTACATCTTCATCGGTGGATTCTATGTCAGTTGTCAGTGAATACTGCATATAATCTGATATTCCCCTCACTTCTTCCGATTCGTCTACACTCCCTCCACTTGCGGTTGTTGCGGGTATTGCATAATAATAATAAAGTGAACCTTGGTGATTATACAATTTTGCGGTGGCATTTCCCTTAACAATAAAACCATCATCCGTTATCTCAACTGCAACCGATGCAGTTTGACCATCGTTATCAGACCCCAGTCCACTACTGGTGTAATAGACGTTATTAAGAGCCGCATTGTCGGTACTTGCCACGTCAATTTGAACAAATTCTGGTTTCGGACTTGTAGTACCCAGAACACCCACCACTGCTGGACGGAAACCCAAACTGATGGTCTGTGATGATGTACCGTTCCCCGTGTATGTCCCTGTGGTGACACTCTGTGGCATTGCGTAGTAATAATAGGCATAGTTATTGGCATTAAACACAGAATCGTTGATACTTCCCTTAACAATAAAACCATCATCCGTTATCTCAATTGCATCATTTCCCATTCCCACACTTGAAGTTAACATACGGGTGTGCTCATATCTATTATTAAAGTTGTGGTTATTGACACTTGCCTCATCAGTTTGAAGAAATTCTGCTCGATAACCAGAACCAGATCCCTTAACACCAACCACCGATGGTCGGAAACCCAAACTGATGGTCTGTGATGATGTGCCGTTCCCTGTATATGATTCAGTTGTGACATCCGATGCTAACGCATAATAATAATAAACCGAAGAGTTGTAGTTATACTCGTATCCGGCGGCATTTCCCTTAACAATAAATCCATCATCCGTTATCTCAACTGCATCACCACTACTCTTGCCACTCGTCAAACCATGCAATCCATTGGCAGATGTATATGTGCTATTGAGTACGGCCGAAGCAACACTTGCCTCATCAGTTTGAACAAATTCCGGTCGATAACCAGAACCAGGTTGGTGGAAAGAACCAGACCCCTTAACATTCACCACCGATGGTCGGAAACCCAAACTGATGGTTTGGCTTGTGCTACCATCCCCCGTGTATTTTCCTGTTGTGACACCCGAACCACCACTTGAAGATGAACCACCATCCCCACCACTTGAAGAAGAAGAAGCACCACTTGTAAGTCTTGGAATCAAGTCGGTTCTTGGTGTAAAGTTTTCAGAATACAAAGACAAACCACTTACAATTCTCAAGTCTTGTATATAAGCAGATACATAACTATTCCAAGTCGCCCAACCCACATTAATAAACAACTGACTTGTAATTTGGGTATTCCCCAATCTGTCTGCACCAATGTCCGCCACATCTTCTTCCACCCCGTTGATGAAAAGTTTGTAATCTGCACCGGTTCTCGTTACTGCAATATGATACCAATCCGTGTCGGTGATTAAAGTATCCGAATACAAATATGCAGATGAGTACGAATATGAATTTCCACTCGTATTGCCTTTGACATACGAATATACTTTAATTTGTCCATTGGCTTCAAGAGACATTGCAAATGGTGTTCCTGCGTTATTACCCCCAGAATTGTGTTGAGCAATAATTCCAGATTGCCAATTGCTTATAGTTTCTCGTCTAAAATACAATTCAACGGTAAAGTCGGAAGCACCACCAATTACCGGGCTGCCAGTCTGACTATACGATTCTGGTATATATATTGAGGAGTTTGAAGTTCCATCAAGTTTTATTGATGAACTTCCGTAAATCGGAGTGACATCGGTTGAATGAGTAACTCCAGTACCAACCCCTAATGCTTCATTGCGAATACTATAATCCTTGATTTGGTGACCCGAATCTCCGTGGTCACTTTGTAAATGCAGTATGGTACATCTTTGTTCCTCTGTTAATGCCGATGCAGAAGATGAACTTCCCCCTCCACTTGAAGAAGAACCATCACTTGAAGAAGAACCACCGAAATACTGCACGTTACCCGTGTTCACATACTCCGTAAGACTCATCGGATCTCCGTCATCATTCACAAGATGCGATGTACCATCTGCTGGACGAACCCATGATGCAGTGCCAGTTGCATTGTTCTCAAAGTATAAATAACCATTGTCTAAAAATCTGTATCCGACGTGTGTGGAGTTTATCTCCGTTAAGTAAGCTGCTATCTCATAAGAATTATATGTGCCATAGACAACATCTGGTAACTCAACATCAACATTGCTCATGGATTGGAATGTAGGTCCACTTGCAATCAAACCACGTGAAGATGAAGAAGAACCACCACTTGAAGAAGAACCACCATTTGAAGAACCACCACCATTTGAAGAACCACCACCATAATAAATTGCACGATCATTGTCTATGTAATCCTTCAATTTCCAAGATGTCTCGGATGAATGCACACCACTTATCTCAATACCACCCGCAGGATCACCATCGGTAGTGTCCAGGAATCCAACATATGGTGTACCATTTCCGTTTCTATAAAAAATATCAAATGGTTGATAATATTCATTTCCGTCTCCCGCTGAATCAATCGTCATTAATTGAACAACCACCCAACGATTCTGTGCCTCACGTACAACGATTGCATCGGGAACAACATGAGCAAAATTCTCAAGATCATTTTTAATGACGTCCAAACTACCCACACCACCTGAAGATGAAGAAGCACCCCCACTTCCACCACTCGGTGCGTCCACGAATTCAACTCCAGTTCCATCGTCCTTGACCTTAATGTACTTGCCTTGTTGGTCTTGCAAGGAAACGTCGGACAAATTGGAGAACAAATCATTAACGTGAGAAGTATCTTCCGCATCAACGATGTATTCATAATCATCCGCATCATAGTTGTCGTTGGTTGAACCATTTGCATTCTTTTCCGCAGGATATAAATCAGATGCAGTTATGGAATCATCCGTTGCCTTCACCCTTGCAAATTCAACAAGTGCAGACAGAGGCATTTCATCCAAGGTTGATATATCTGGATCGTATTCCGCATTGTACCACTGAATTGCATCTTGTGCAGTTGTTCCTGGCAACGAGTTTGCAAACCACTTTGGAAGTTTGTCTGCCTTCCGTTTCTTTTTCTTTCCACCTTCTTGCTTGACGTCATCACCAATCCAAATTGAGTTGTCCGATAAAAAGAGATGTCGCACCTTGTACTCGGCATTACCAAGGTCATATGAGGCATTTGAATTTGGAATGATGTGTCCGTTGGTTTCCGTCCAATGTGACAGACCCCCTCCACTTGAAGAAGAACTTCCACCATAGTATCCAACCTTACCCTCGTCCACATAATCCTTGAGTGATTTAATTTGTTCCGCGGAAGACATGGGATAATTTCCTCCAGTTGGTTGATACGCATTTGGTGTTCCGTAATCATCAGCAGTTTGGTTATTGTTAAACTTCTTAAGAATACGTTCATTTCCGGCGGCAGATTCATACCAAATATGAGAATCATCTATAAATGCTAATGTTAAAAGTGTGTCATCGGATGCCCACTCCACGATAATATAATCTGGTAAAGTTATTCCGGTATTGTTTCTTGAAGATATGATTGAATGTGAACCAATACCACCACTTGAAGAACCACCACTCGGTGCGTCCACGAATTCCAACCCTGTACCAGAACTATTGACTCTAACGTACTTTTCTGCGGTATAGGTACTTGGTGTGTCCACCAATGAGGTGAAGTCAGATGTAGTTGTTGGTGCGTCCACGAATTCTATTCCACTTCCATCGTCCTTGACCTTGACGTATTTTCCTGCGGTGAGAGTTGATGGTGTGTCTGTTAGTGATGCGAACGTTGATGCCGAAGAACCACCACTTGAAGATGAACCACCATAATAAATTGCACGATCATTGTCTATGTACCATTTTAAACTACGATCAGCAGGATTCATTGTGGCAGAATGCCCAGTAAAACCACTATTGGTTGATCCCGCAGCCTCTCCGTTTGAAGTTGTTGCGGAGGAATGAGAACCGTCTGCAAAGTTTATTGCATATCCTGCATTCTCAACACTATGGTATCCATAATATGTCGGAAGAACCCGAGCTAGGTGCAAGGGCAAATCCGTTCCATCATCCATCTCAACCATAATCGCATCTGGTAAAGTCGTATAAAAATCAACATTGTCTTTAACAACATCCAAACTGCCAAATCCACCACTTGAAGAAGAAGCACCACTTGAAGAAGAACCACCATCAACAGACGCAAGTCTCTGAACGAATAAAGATGCTCCTCCGTGATTTAATCCATAACTGGGTTTGGCTTTTGTAACGTTTGTCTGAATTCTAAATGTTGTTGTTTGTGTGATGTCAACCACAACACTATTTTCGGAAACAACCATATCACCACTAGTATCACTTGACCAACGAGTTGGTCCATCGAAGTTTTGATCTGCATAATCTCCACTTAAAAATTTAATGCTTGTGAAAATATATTCCGACATATACGCATCACTCCGTGCTTTCAAATAGTATCGTCCACTTTCGGTTAACGTGACGATGTTGTTGGCAATGGATAATCCAGTCACTCCGTTTACACCTTGAATCGTGGTTAAACTTCTGTCATTGTATCCAACCGCAGAACCTCCATCGGGTCCTCCTGTTATACTTACTGCTTCCATACTATCATAAATATAATCTGGATCAGGTTCTTCCACATTATTTGTTGGTGTTGGTGTTGGTTGTGGACCTGGGTTTCCATCAGTACTAACCATCTTGAGCATTTTCCAGTGACAACTATAATAATACTTCCCATCCTTTTCACCCACCTTGGGTAAATTCAAGATGTCTCCCGTATCGTCTGCATAAGTCAAGGCAAACTCCACAATATCACCGAGATCGTCATCAATTGCAATAAACATGGCACGGGTGGGTGCGAACTCCTCTCCCGAATTTATTGAAACCAACTCAATGTCCGTATCACGTTGCCAATACTTTGCTTCGGGTATATGATATCGTGTAGAATCCCACTTAACAAGATATATCGGCATACCCGCTGTTGTTGCCCCAACAGTCATATCCGACGTTAATTCAGATGAACCAGACGTCGTGTCCCAATCATCTACTACTATGGAATACTTGTTTGCCAAGTAATCTCCAACGACATTAAGGTCTGCATCGGAAAGTTTGGAGTCAAAATAAATCAACTCCATGATATAACCATAAGTCGTACCGCCCGCAATGCCAATATGAGTGAGTGGGTAATTGGTATGACCAAGATAGAGATAACCCGTGGTGTATGAGTCCATGTTTCCACCTTTCCACCAACCCCATTGTCCCGTAGAATCACGTGTAACTGTATAAAGATTTGGAGAAGTGAAATCAATTGCCGAGCCGAAACCGTTGGACTGACTCCAAGTACGCATCTGCATTCTGTCAGTTCCATAATAAGTCATTGGTCCTGCACTTGGATGACCCATTGGTCCGAGGGAGTATGTAATATTAGCAGGGTCAGTCGCATAACCCACGAAGAATAAAGTCATTTCTTGTGACCAAAATTCTGGATCTGCCAATGTGAAAGAATTTCCACCAAACCTGATTCCCGGAGTCCCCGATGGTTCTTCGTAGGGAATCCCGGTGATGTTCGTGAAATCCACGTCATTTCCACTACAATCATGCCAAGTGGTCACCAGATCATCCACCGACATTTCTGGTTTAGGAAGAACCCCTGTCGTATAGTCTGCCATGAAGTGCATTCGTGGTGAAGTTGAACCCAAGTCATACGAACATGCGTGGGAAGCAAATAGACCATTATCGTACTTCAGTTCTGAAAGTGGGGTTGGAGTTGGAGTCGGTGTGGGAGTCGGTTCGACTATCATACAATCATTTGTAATTGTTGGCATGGGTACATCATATGTAATTTGATACCTACCATTCGCCATGTTGGATGCATCTTGGGATGAATAATTAACATTGGGAGTAAACCAATCGTCATCCGATGACACATTCGGCATAACCCCAGGGGGGTGGTCGGCGACCGGTGATATGGCCATGCGTATATTACTCACCGTCCCATTTTGATCAGTAGTGCTTAAGAAAACCACAGTCCATATATTATTCTCAAGAGTAACGTAGGAGGGAAACTCTTGGCCATTCCAATAAGAAACTGGGACACCACCCACAACCAAATATATGTTCTCATTGTTTCCCGAACCGCTTGACGTTACAAAATCATAGTTCAGATGTAAATAACAAGCAAGACCGGGTACATCTGAACTAAACCCTACATCTACCAAAGTTCCATCGTTTCCACCACTTCCTCTGTCCGTGATAGTTGTTCCTGCTCCACCATCACCATCACCCATTCTCCACCAACCCAGTGGATCATAAGAACTGAGATTGATGGGTAGGCCATTATTATAGATGGATGTAACATCAGAAGCAGAAAGTTCCGAATCCCATATGGCAACTTCATCAAGTTTTCCCCCAAATGATTTATTCGCCCATGAGATGTCGTTTCCGATAACAAGTCCATTAGAAACGTCATCTAGAGTTTTGCTGGCATCGGCATCGGTATAAGTTCCCACCGAAACTCCATCCAAATAGAACTTCAACAAAGTAGAACCGTCACAAGTAACGACTATATGATACCATGTATCCGTATTTAGTGTTAACCCCGTAATGCTAGCTTCAGTTGGGTCTGCATTATCAGTATTGTAGCTGGCAAAAGCAATTGTGGTGGGATCAGTTACCCTTAGAATGAAGTTTCCATCATAGGATTGGGCATAATTACGACTAGAAAGTATCGTATCCCAATGAACGGTTTCTCCATCTTTAAGTTTAAACCATGCCGACATGGTCCAGACATTACCAATATTAAATCCCGGAACAAGAACATAACTACCCAGAACATATGGGTCGTTCTTCTCAGTATCTAGTAAAACACTATATTCGTTCGTGAAAGGTGTTGGTGATGGTGGTGGAGTTGGTACATCCGAACTAAATTCTGCATCTACCAAAGTTCCATCGTTTCCACCACTTCCTCTGTCCGTGATAGTTGTTCCCGTTCCATCATTATCATCACCCATTCTCCACCAACCCAGAGGATCATAAGAACTGAGATCGATGGGTAGACCATTATTATAGATGGATGTGATGTCCGCATCGGAAAGACCCGTGTTAAATATTGCCAGTTCGTCAATTCTACCATTCCAGTTGGTGTTGTTGGAATACCCACCTATTTCAAAATCCCGTGTAGCATTCCCCAAAGTTCCCGTAAACAAACCTGTGGTTTCCCCAAGTTGGCCATTGTAGAAAACTTTTATAGTCGTGCCATCGTAAGTTGCAGCTACATGAAACCACGTATCCGTGGGTGGGAGTGTAGTAAGAGTATATCTTGCAAATGCCTCTTCCGTACCATCTGCCAATTCAATCCATATTCCCCGAATACTTTGTAGTTCAAACATCCTCAGTCTGAACGCTCCAAGTTTCGATCCATGAGCATATTGTGATGCTATTGCGTTTCCTGTAGAATCCCATGAAAATGATTTAACCCATGCTGAAATACTAAACTGCGATAATCCTCCCACGATATTAGACCCACAATTAACATGGCCCGAGTTTCCACTTAACTCAACACTATATTCGTTCGTGAAAGGTGTTGGTGATGGTGTCGGAGTTGAGATAGCACCCACAATCACCTTCTTCACCATCTTCCAATGACAACTATAGTAATGTTTCCCATCCTTTTCACCCACCCTTGACACATTCAATGTTTCTTCATCGTAGTGTTCTGTGAATTGTTGGTGGTGATTGCTTGTATCGTCTTCCGCATATGTCAATGTTACCTCCGTGAGTTCTCCGAGATCATCATCCGATACGATGAACGTTGCACGTGTGGGTGCGAACTCTACACCCGACTCGATTGGAATCAATTCAACCACAACCTCACGGTGCCAATATTTTGACTCAGGTATAGCATAACGGGATGATTCCGACTTAACAAGATATATTGCCATATTTATAAATATTCTATGAGACAACAATATGGCAAAGAAAATGTCCCCATGCTCATCATTCACGGAGGAGCAAGTCCCATTGACCCAAAAGGTGATGCGTTAGCAGAGGCACTTGCCTCAATTGAAACAATGGCATCTGAGTGTATGTCCGACTTAAATCAAGGTGCTTCTGCAATCAAAGTTGTCGTCAAGTGTCTTGAGATGCTTGAGAACGATTCCAAGTTCAATGCAGGTGTCGGTAGTGCCTTGCAGAGTGACGGACTTCCAAGACTGACATCAAGCATCATGGACGGAAGCAAGCAAAACTTTAGTGGAGTTGTCTCCGTTCCATATCTGACAAACCCATCAAAACTTGCGGAAAAACTTCAAAGACGAAACGCAAAGGTTCTCACCTCACCGGGTGCCGAACTTCTTGCAAGAGAACTGAAGTTACCCGTTGCATCCAACCTCACCGAGAATCGTTCAAAGAAATGGTTGGACAACTTGGACAAGGGAAATTATCCACCCTCAGTTGAACATGATACGGTTGGTTGCGTTGTCATTGACTCCAGAGGCAGACTTGCAAGTGGAAGTTCTACGGGTGGTGTCGGTAACGAATACCCAGGACGAGTAAGTGATTCGGGAACCGTGTCGGGCAATTATGCTTCCAAGTTCGCCGCAATTACCGTCACGGGGAAAGGTGAGCAGATAACCAACGATGCAGTTGCCTCAAAAACCGAAACGAGAATTCGTGACGGAATGTCTCTTGAAGATGCGTTCGGAAAAACCTTCAAGGAAGCAAAGAAAAGAAAGCATCAGTACGGATACATTGGAGTAGATGCCCAAGCAAATTGGGGAATTGCCCACACTACCAACGCAATGCCATACGTGGTGTTCGGTACAAACGGGTTGATACGAAAGTACGATTAACCGATAGGATGCTTGTTCAATGTCTCAAGCATTGAGTTTGCACCATCCAACTTCTTGTACTCTTCCTCAATGGTTTCGGTGATGATGCTATGTTCACCAATACCGACCATATTGCTTTCATAAATGGCAATGTTAGCCAATGCCGTTTCCGCAATTGCCTCGTACTTCTTGACGAGTGCGGAATGAATGTTTTTTGCTAATTGCTTACTCATGGTTAATAAATATAGATTTGTCTATACTATAAGTCAATCATAATACTTGTTTTTCTGAAGTTCTTCTAGAACCCATTGCATATCTTTGTGAGTTTTATTACGAATGGTCTCGGCGACTTCCTTCAATAAATCGTAAACCGACAATCTCTGTCTAATTCGTTCACTTAGTTCTTCGCGAACTTCAGGATTCTTTCTAAAGTAGTCATCGTCATGTGCGCTGCATTTCTCAATCAATTCATCGAACTCAGTTTTTAATTCCGACATCTTTTTGCCGATAGCCTCAAGAAGTTTTTCAGACTCCAGTGTTCGTTTGTTTATCTCATCCAAATCAAACATACAAAAATACCCATTTGTCGTTTATGCTTGTGTATGCCATGTGAGTTGCCGCGGTTGGTGCGGTGGGCATGAACATTGCATTTCGTGACGGATGTTGGTCGTTGCGCTCTTGCCAAATTGAAGGATTGTCATCAGTATAATAAATCCACGGACGAATAGGACGGTCCCACGGATCAAGTTTCGTTGCCAACGGATCGGTCAAACCGAAAGTTTCTTCAAAAAACAGATACATATGAGTTTTGTATACATAAACTCCCCATCCGGGGTCTGCGAGGGGATACTCGGTGGCCAAGTCAAGAAGTTCACCGTAATTGTAAAAATCATTTCCGACTAAAATTGGATCTGGTTTGCTCATCCGTGCGGTATCAGTTGGTTAATTGGTAACGATACAAACACGCAGGAGTCCCTGTGATTGTGGTGTATCTAAAATCTGCTTGAAGTCTATGAAGTTTTGCTCCTCCGTGAAGTTTTTCCCACTCCATTTCCACATTGGCAAGTTCCCACATCCACGGAATCAACTTTCTTCCCCACGGATCATACAATGGATTTTCAATCACGGAAACAAAATGCAAAGGAGATGAGAAAGGACTATATCCCTTAACCGTTGAAAGTTCCCATTCGTGCTTATTGGTAATAGGAAACTTCTTCACAAGTTCCTCGGCCAACCACATATCACCAGCACACACCGATTGTGGAATTTCAATTATTTCCTTAACTTCTCTCATCTTGTTATATACTACTAAAATTCTTATAAAAAGTCAAGGTTTCTTTCTCCAAAGTTTTATTCTCTTTTTTTCAATTGTTGTCCAACGGAACTGAAAATCAAGATTACTTTGACGATCATATACCCGTTCGGTGTCTGCCCATTTGAATTTGGTCGTTTCCTTCTCGTTCTTTATCCACGGAATCATCCACCTTCCCCACGGGTCTCTGTTCTCATGCAAATGATCAGGATCGTGCAATACAAAAAATCGTTCACTTGATACATCATCCATCAATCCCACGTTCCAAGCATGATTGGTAACTGGGTACTTTCTGATCAACTCATGCTCGCTCCACTTCCGACCAGAGTAGAAATTAATGTTTACAGAGTCCATACCAATTATCGTATATTCTTTTATGCAACCTCAAATGGCTGCCTTCAATGGTCGTGTATCGTTCGGCAAGTGGATATTTCTTTTTGCCCTTCAAAAACATATGCGGAATTTCCATATACCAATCACGACCTTCTTCAAAATCTCTCCACTTCCAGGGAATCATTTTGCGAAACCACGGATCATAATCCGTATCTCGAATGCAAGTTATTTTCTTAGTGACGTCGGGATCACAATCTTCATCCATTGGGTCACAGACATATTGCCAACATTCGGTATGTTTAATGGGATACTTTTTCATGAGTTCAACCGTTCCCCAGCAATTCCATGCAATATCTTCAAGGACAATTTCTGTAGGTACAATGTTCATGTCTTGTTTAGGTCAACGATACACTATGTAAATGTCGACCAACTTTCCTTCCACCGAAGTGTATCTCCACTGAATCGTTCCGTTACTTTCGTCATTCCATTTCCATGACCGAGGACCCGGATCACCAAATTTCCTCCAAGGTAAAATCTTTCTATTCCAAGGGTCAAGTTTTGGGTCATTGTCATCGAGGGTGACATAAGTCCAAAACACTCTGGGTCCAGGAGTTCCATCAGTTGGCAAGGGAAGGTAATTCCACCTCTTGTTTGTAATTGGCCAACTCTTGAGCAATATCTTGCGGGTATCTCCGATTGACCATTGGTCTTGTCCATCGTTCCAAACTATTTCCCCATCTTTAAAGAAGTTCTTCATGTCCAACTATTCATAAATTCTATGCAAGGCAATTACCTTACCCTCAACGGACGTGTATCTCCAATCAAACGTAAGCAACGAATCTCTTTTCCATTCCATCAAATAATTGTCCGGAGCTCCGATTGGATATGGAATGAATTCTCTATTCCACGGGTCAAGTTTTACCTTCATGTTTGTTGTAATCAAGTGATCACCTCCATAGGGATTTCCATCATAACTTGGAATACTACCAAGTGTCCAATCGTTATTTGTAATCGGATATTGTTCCAGCAATAACTGCATACTCCAACGAGGTTGTCTCGTCGCTTCCCATGTAACTTTATCCCTCATGTGTAATTCGACTCATCGGCATATCTCCACAGGGGTATGCACTTGCCTTCAATCGTAGTGTAACGAATTTCATAAAGTGCAGAGGCAATGTTGCCCGTCATCTGTGTTGTCCATGCTTTGCATTCTACCAAATGCCCATCCGTATCAAGAAACTGCCATGCTCTCATTTTGCGATTCCACGGATCATAATCATGGTCAAGCGGAGAATTTTCCTTTAACAACAGAAACCCACTATCTTGCAATTCCCAATGTTTATTTTCAATTGGATAATTGTTATTTACCAAGTCAAACGCATCCCATTGAATATCGTTGTGTTGTATGTAAAGAGGAATAATGTCTGCGTAAGAACTCATGGCATTTGATAGGGTGACGTGTTAAAATAAGGTTTTATTGGACCATGCAATCGCACAAGTTTTCCATCGATTGTCGTATTCCAAATCTTCATACTCGGAAGTGCGGCCATATGATTGTTTCCATGATTCACTTGATTTCCATCTCTTGCAGAAAACGATTGATTTCCAATTGTCCAATCACACATAACACGATTCCACGGATCAAACAAAGGATACCAAACCTTACATACCATGTTAACCCACGTCTCAGATTCATTTGAATGCGTCACGTTTAAAAGTTGCCACTCCGTAAAATTAGTTTGCGGATACTCCTTGAGGATATTGATCATGTGATTAATTCCCCACTTTCCACAAGTCTGTGTATCAATCTCCAAGTGCTTCTTCAATGAACTTCTTCTCTGCATCAAATATCGTAGTTTTTCTGAACAAGATAGACGTCAATTTTTTTGCCATCAACGGTTACCCACCGAAAGTAGGTGTTGGTCAACCAACGACAAGATTCCCACTTGGTATCATCTTCCCATGCACGATTCCACGGATCAATAACCAACTCCTCGTTATAGGTAACAATTTTGCTTGGCATTCCCGGATACCAATAGGCATCCCCGTAACCAAGTACGTAATTTGAAATAAACTCAATATTCCTAATCGGATACTTATTCAGCAATTCCTTTTTATCCCACATATCTTTCTTCTTCATACACAACTCCATAATCTAACTGCTTTTCCTTCAACATCGGCTGATCCATAAACCAGCAATCCCATTTCATCGACGGACCATCCTGTGGGATCAAATTCACGATTCCAAGGGTCTTTCTCAATATCATGCAACTTGATGCGTGATGTTATTACCTTGCCCGTGTATTTCCATTCCCAAATATTCTTGATTGGATATTTTCTAATCAACTTATCTATATCCCACTGCTTCATATTGACATAACTATACTAAATTCATCTAAAAGTTGCAAGAGTTTTTTTAAGAATCATTCTTTCTTTTTTCCGCACGTTTCCACGGGTCAACCCAATCGGACGTTCTGCGATATAATTTTACCGCAAATCCACTTACTGAAGTAATCGTCATGCATTCATCACGATTCATATCGTCCAACGGAGGATGTGGCCAACCGACAGGTCCCCACATTTGAGGAGTTTTATTGTCTTCAGTTACATAAGGAAGCATCGGTCTGTTCCAAGGATCAAGTTTTGGATTCGGGACGATTGCAATCAAATGACTACGATAATTGTGTCGTTCAACATATCGTTCCCATTCGTCTTTATTGGTAATGGGAAATGCTTTCTCTCCAACAATCTTCGGATAAATATCAAAAAATTGCCACTTCTTAATTCGTATAAAATCGTTGTTTGTTTTCATAGATTTTTGTAAAACCTAATTCCTTTGTTTTCTATTGTTGTCCACCTAAAGTCAATTCCACTAAACGTATCAATCCATTCAAACGGACCCCGGCCGTATTTGCTGGCAAAGTTGGTTTCCGGTCGAATCGTAGTCTCGGGTATCCAAGGACGCAGGGGACGGTCCCACGGATCAAAGTCGAGAAACTTTTTTTGCCGTTCCGTCAATACACTCACCTCAACCTTTGTTTTAATGCGAAATCTATTGGCAAACGAATCGTACTCATACAGAGGATTCGTTATGGGATATTCCTTGATAATATAATCAAGTTCTTCATCCCAAGTGTAAAATGGCCGTTGCTTGTCTGCATACTCCAACTGACCATAAATGGTCATGTGTTTGTTGCCACGTATTGTAATTGGTTCAATCATTCGCACCAAAGCATTATATGTTTTCCTTCAATTGTCGTGAACCTATAATAACACAACTTGTCGGGATTATGAGAATCGGCAATCCAATCATGAGGGCCACGACCTTCTTTCTTTGTCCAAACTTTATCATCCATGCACCATTTGCGAAACGGACGAAACCAAGGGTCACTTATCAATAGGTTGCTAGGTGATATTTCTTTTGCAACGAAACGTGTTCCCGTAAAAGTCCATTGCTCTGTATTCGTAATCGGATACTTCAGGTTAAGTTCATAAGGTTGCCAATTTGCCTTGGACGATGGTCCAGGACACGATTGAATTTCCAATGGTTCTGTTGAATGCGTCATGTTTATTCGTGTTTAAAAATCAATTTCAGTTTTATGTATTTTCCGTTTATCGTAACATACCGATAAAAACGATGCGTTGCTTGGGCTTTGTCATAATCCATTTTCCACTCTTGTGGTCCGTGGTTTTCTTCACCGGGTTGAGCATACGCATAAGTCCACGGAATAAGTTTTCTACCCCACGGATCAGTTTTAACTTCAGCAATGGTTTTTAGTTTTGTGTTTTTGCTTGTATTGGTACGTACGTGAGTAATCCATTCAGAATCCAAACGAAACCATTGTTTGTTGATCGGTTCATACTCGGATTGTATTTGCAGTCCGTTGGCAGGACAAAGCAAATCAATAGTCAAAACTCCGTTTTTAATCATTGTCATTTGTACAAAGGGTGTTGAGGTGAAGGATACATCCACAGAGAAACTGCCTTTCCTTCAATGGTTGTCATGCGATAGTAAGTTCCTTTCGTAGCATTCTCCCAATGCAGAAGGTCACCTTCTCCGTTACGAGTCCACGGTCTCAGTTGCCTTCCCCACGGATCGGTCACGGGTTGTTCATCCAATTCAAAAAAATATTCAAATGCAACTGCACCCTCGGCAAGTTGCCAACGTTTGTTTGTGACCGGATACTTCTCAATCAAATTGAGAATGCTATACCAATGCTTATTGGTGTTTACGTGAGTTACCTTTTTTGGAACTATATTATTCATATTAAATTGTCACCAACTTTATTGGCACTCCTTCTATTGTTGTCCACCGAGTATATTTGTAATCATCATAGGAATGGTCAATCCAATGTCGGGGAGAGGCGGCAACATCACATTTCCACGGACGAAATTTTCTTCCCCACGGATCAAGTCTGGGTACATTGCCATTGTTGCCAACCGAAACGTATTCGGTTCCCGTTTCATCCAATTCCCATTCATCATTGGTTATGGGATACCTTCGTTTGACGTCACCAAAAGATACCTCATCATATCCCGTAATAACTAACAATGTTTCTTCAGTCATCATGCTTTCTTCATCCAAAGTTTAACCGAAGTTCCCTCAATCGTAGTATAACGAAATCTCGTATAATCCTTGACCGGCATAGATGCCAAAATCCAATTATATTTGTTTCCGTCCCCACCCTTGAAGTTCCAAGGAAGGGTTGGTCTATCCCACGGATCGTGTTTAGGATTTGCGACCGTTGAAACAATCATCGGATATTTGTTGCTAATTCCGTCTATTTCCCATTCCTCAATGTTCTCAATGGGATACTTGTTAAGGAGGTCATCAACCGGCCAGGCAATTCCACCATCAATCAAAACTTTCTCTACTTTATCACTCATTCTCAATACAAGTACTTTACCAAAATTCTTATAAAAAGTCAACCAAAAAATGATTGAAGTGAAAAAAAGTTGTTGATGAAATCAACAAGTTTTTTTTGCGGAAATCCCTAACGAGTTGGGTCTGATTCCCACGGAAAGACTATCCACTCATTCCCAATAATATCGGTATGATAATAATCTGGAATAAAACTTGAACTTCTGCGGACAAACAAACTACAAGTAATAATCTTGTTAATCTGCTTGTTCTTGGAAAAATGATCCACCAAAAACTTAAATGTTTCACCCGTATCTGAAATATCGTCAATTACCAAAATATTCCCCGTTAGATATGGAGAACATGATTGATATAAAATCGATTTGGTTCTGGGACCCATACCCGACAATTGATAAGAACGAACACCCACGGTCCGCAACTGACGAACTTGCATTTTCTCTGCAATTATTGTAGCAGGGACCAACCCACCACGACTCACCCCCACAACCGAATCAAAGTTTCCGCCTTTTAACCGAGTTGCAAGTGTTTCGCAAAACCCATGTATTTCGTTATAGTCATAATACTTCTTATTGTTCATTCGTCCCAATCCTCGTCCTCATCATCCCAGTATTCCTCGTAATCCTTTTCACCACAAAAAGAACCCTTCCCGTATTCATCCTCAAATGTTCCGTCTACGCCAATCTCTGAATAAAGCTCGTGAAGTTGCTCTATCTCGGTTTCAATGGTCATGTTTGAAGCATTTTCATTTGCCCATGTTGTTGCCTTTGCGTAATAATAATCCGCACCCCTTAACTTGCGTGGTTTTACCACAATGTCAAATCCCCATGAAGGTTCTTTCTTATCCAACCACTCAATTGCCTCGGTTAGATATTCCTTGCTGTCATGGGAAAATTCCAATTCGTAACTTGTATCATTGCTCATTTGTATCGTCCTTTTCTATATTATCTTCGCCAAGTTCCGACTGCTCCTCCGCAGCTGCTTCGTTTATTTCATACCACAAACCGAATGTTTCAAGAAACATAACATAATCCAATGCGTCATGTTCCGAAAAATTTTTCTTATAAACATCCTTGTCGTATTTTATGCTAATGCTCACTTGACGATTTTTCATTGGTTAATAATAAACCAATTATTTTTTATCGTCAATACCTTTTATTCTGACCTTCTCCTCAAGAGCATCTTGGTACTTATATGCACACCAACAAAAGAACGACACCGCAAGGTTTAAGAAGCACATCATGCTTCCTGCAAACGCAAGAAAAAATGCCACGGCAAGATTAATCCAAAAGAACGTATAGTTAAGTTTTTTTCTAGTTTCGTTTGTAAATAAACTCATGGTAGTATCATACCACTGGACAAGTTTGTTTTCAAGGTTTTTATTGTGCTTTTTTGAATTGCTTGTTCCGCCTCTTTTTTTGTCATATAATAACCCACGAAACCCCCAGGACCTTTGCCATTGTTAGAACTGAGCATATAAACCGTAAACGGACAGACGTCTTTTGGTGCAGACCTCCATTGTTCTACTCTGTAAAGGCAATCTCTTACTTGCCAATTATACCATGTTCGTTTCATCTCTATAATATAATTATCCGATAATACGTATATTTTGCCAAAAAGTTAGAAATATAACAAAAAAAACAAGAATATAAATATACATATATTAATATTAATTGTTACATCAACAAAGGTTACTTTAAGGGCGGTTTCATCTGTTGGATATGGAGTTTAGTGGGAGATGGGATCGTCCTTTTGTTTATAAACAACAAAATTAAGAAGGCTTGTCACCCTTTCCCTTTCCTTTTCCCTTACCTTTTCCCGAATCGGGGTTTTCATCCCCATCCGACAAAATATCATTAATTCTGCCTTGGGATTCCTCCGAATCATCCAACTCAAGCAACCTTGTCTTGATGTCAATTCCATAAGATTTTGCAGCGATCCGAATCGCATCCAAACTCTCTATCTCAAGTTGAATCTTTTCACCAAGTTCCTTACACGCATCAGTTTGTTTCTTGATTACACCCTCAATTCGTTCAATTTCAGGTTCATCATCATCATCTTTGCGTTTGGCAAGTCTGACAACCAATCTATCAAGTATCTTAAGTCTTTTGCGTAATTGTTGCTTACACCAATATATCGTTGTGATGTTGCCTTGAGCAAGCTTACACAACTCTAATATGTGTTCACCTAAATCACCCTGATAATCATCGTAACCATTTTTATCGTCATAATCATCACCCATATTTTATGTTAATTCATACAACAATAAATATGAGTTGAAACTAAAAATCGTCTGAATATCGTGAGGAATTTGCAGACATATCCTTATATGCATCCATGCGACCAAGTTCATCTTGAACATCATCGTCACTATATACAAGTTTATCCGAATCAAGGTCTTCCTTGAGTAATTTTTCGGGGTCAAAATTCTCAAGAGCAGATTTTCTACCTCTCTTTTTTGGGGTGGTCACGAATGCCTTTTTTCTTCCATCGGGGTGTTGATAGAAAGAAACTATGTGTCGGATATTCTCGATCCGTTGAGATTCGTGAATGGGATTTGGAAATGGGATATCCATAACCTCGTCAAGATTGGGTTCTAGAGAAATAGAACTCTTGTTCTTGCTTCCCTTTGGTCTACCCCTACCACGTTTAACAATCGTTGTATCGGTCTTGGGTTTATTCTTGCTTCCCTTTGGGCGACCCCGACCACGTTTTGCAACGGGTGCGGTATTCTTTTTAACTTTGTTCTTGCTACCCTTGGGCCTACCAGGTCCTCGTTTTACTACTACTTTAGTCATATTTTTATCTATTGATGTTGTTATCCGAAATTATTTTAGTTCTTATTACTACGGTTTCGTAAGGAGTTTGATTCATATACAGATGAGCTGCCAAATGAAGTGCTTCATCACGTGAGCAACCCAAATCTCTGAATCGTTTCTTGAGACGTTCAAGTAAAAGCAAATCCTCGGTCAATCCTTTCCAATCCATAATTCTTATATAGTTATTTTCTAACGATTAAATCGTGCTGGGTGTTCGTTCCTAAATGCTTCTTCTATTTCACTTGCAGTCATTCCCGCATAACGATGAGTTCCATCGGCATTGCGATTAATCCTAGCAAATGCTTGCTCTTGAGTAATCAACGGATTTGGGAGAAGTGAAATTTCATCCTCATCAACGGAGTCAAGTTGACTCGTTCCCGTTCCACTAAACAAGCAATAAGAAACCCGTGAAACTCCGTTTTCTTCCCACCTCGGTGGAGGAGTCACAATTACGTTTTGAACAATCCAAACACCACCAAAGGATATTTGAACTATATCACCTACATTAAATCTTGGTTGTACTTCCGACATTTTTTTCTCTCTTTTTTTAAGTTGTTATTCTCTCAGTATCAATACAAGTACTTTAGCATAATTATTATAAAAAGTCAACACCTAAATGCATCTTTTTTATGCGGCCGCAACCATCGGAGAAAACTTGTATCCTCCACCACCGGTCAGATAATCAACTCCGTAAGGACCAACACACGAAAGACCAAAGTCATCGGCAAAAACCGAACCTCTTGAATGCTTTGCAGGTGCCTTCCAAGTTGCAGGCTTCATAATGTCACCAGCAGAATAAGAACCCATGCTCTTGGTGTTTCCGTCTACAAGAGCAATAAAGCAATAAACAGACCTCATGTTACCATCGGGGTCGGTGCTTGCAATTCTAAGGAACTTCCGACCCGTATCAGCAACAACATACTGATGGTCTTCCGAAGTTCTTGCGTAAGTGGCCGCATAATTAGTTCTATAATGATTATGCATATTTTGGTTTACCAACTGCATAAAGTTTTCAATTCTCTCGTTTAGATTATTCATATTTTTGTTTTGGTTCTTTCTCACTCTCAATACAAGTACTTTACCAAATTTTTTATAAAAAGTCAAGCATTATTTTTATAATAATCACCGAATTGGTAATTTGAGCATGATATATCAAGCAGTAGTCGTGATTTACGCACTTGAATAGTATATTTCCACTCGAAATCTATCATTGTGCATGATATATCAAGCATGGTTATCAAATTAAGATTGAATTTTGTGTTTTGTGTTCTTGGAGCAGCTGAGAAATTGCGTAATCTTTTGCTTTCACTTCACATTCCCACTTTATTTCGAGTGAAGAAATCGGAGGAAAGTAGTTGGTTGAAAAATAGTCACGATGAGAACGTGGTTTGTCAGATGTGCCTTGTGACCAATGAAACACAGGTGTGTGCTTTTTAGGCCATGTTTTCAAACAAAGTTCCATGTTGGTTTCTATGTCAGTTCCACAAGTGTTGTTGCACTCGTCATGCAGATTGTCGTAGCAAATCGGAATGTGAACCTTGTATGTTTTCTTGAGATATTCGTGAAGCATAAGAATATGCTCAACACTAAAAAATCCTTTGTCTTCGTTTTCTATCGTCAAACGATTGCGAACCGAGTCATTGCATTGTTTGAATCCTTCGTAAAAACGATCACCCAATTCTTTTATTTTCTCGTCAAGTGGCAACCGAATATGACTCGGACTTGCATTAACATGAATATTCACAGGACAATCCAAATTTTTGGGCAACTTCATGTAATCAAGAATACTACATTGAAAGTTGAGTTCGTTGATGGTCTTTGTTACCGCATCTTTGTTCATAGAAGCAAGAACGTTGAATTGGTCTGGATGACTACCAACGGAAACTTTTGATTTCTTGATTTGCTTTCCCAACAAATTTAGTTCAAGACTTACATTATGATAATTGTGCAACGACTCAAACTTTAAATTCAACGTCGGGTCGGTGATAAGTGGAAACCCCGCACAAGTCAAACGATAATGAGCAATTCCTTTTTGCTCACAATGCTTGATAATTAAAGAAGTTACTTCTATGTTGGTAAGAATACGGTCGGTAAGTTCTTTGATTGCATACTCACGACTATGCAAGTTTGTCAAGTCATTGAATCGTTTGCGTGTCATGGTACGAAACGCAATATCTTTATTGATGGTTTTTAGTTGTTCTGAAATACAGACAAGTCCAAGTTTCATAGTGTTAATATATCAGATTATTATAATAAGTCAAATCATTTCTTGAATGCATAGTAAAATCTAACACTCATATAATCTTGCTCAGTATCAAGTGGTTCTATGTCGGAAATCAACAACCCCATATCTGCCACTCTCGGATAAATCATTGGAAAAAACTTCTTGCGACACCGATACAATATACAATTATCCATATCAATTATATCATATTGCGTTTCCGCAAATTCTTCTAATAATGCGATTGCTTTTGAACTCACGATAATAAAAAGATTGCAATGCATCCACACAACACACCAAGTGCAGGTAAATACTTTGTGATTTTGTCTTTTACACGAAAATGCATATACAAAGCACCCAACATAAAAAATGCCAATGCAGCTGCAGAAGGTTTCGTTAAAAACGGATAAAAGATTGCGGCCACCAAAGATACCGCAAGCATGGGTTTTACGATGCTAGTTACTGCGTAAACTCCCTTGCTCAGGCCATATTGCTGAAACTCCTCACTAAGATTTCTTGCCGACGCCCCTCGGAACGGAGTTTCTTTGTTTGCACGAAAAAACCACACATTCAAAATTGTAAGTGCAACAACTATCTGCAAACACATTGCTATTTCAATCATATCAACTGAATATAAAACCAAGGATAACGAAAATTAGAATATATGGAGTCAACCAAAAGATTGATTCAGTTATTGCCCATGCCATAAAGTCTACATACGTATCAGTATATTCCTTTTGTTCCTCGGGTGTCATTTTTCCTGTGTTATGTTGATTTTCCATTTGCTTTCCTTATATCTGGGTGTATGCCCAATACCCACCCGTTTTTCATAAACGCATCTTTTCCGTATCTGCTTACTTTTCGTTTTCCAAGTTTTTCAATTGAAGTTCTTAGTGTCTCTCGTATTTCACCCTCGGTAAAAAATTGTTCATCATAGGATACATCCACCTTAAACTTACATTTTTTCATGTTTGATAACTATAGTTTAACAATGATTAAACGTCAACTATTTTCAGTTTACGAACTCTATCCGAAGAAATGTTATCTCCATATTTCCACTGATCTTTAGTCGGAAGTTGAGTTAACGACAAATTCGTGCAGTCCACCTCGTACACATACCACGTTCCACCTTTGGAATATTTCAAGTAATGATTTTCAATATAATCCAATGTACCCAAAAAAACAAATCTACTGAACTTCTCGTAGTAATTGTGAAGTGTCTGCACTCCCGTCAAAATTCCCAACTCATCCAAGTTTGAAATGGGTGATACGTGATAAGTACGCATAAATGTCTACGAATTGTCTTCTTCGTGAATCTTTAAACCATTGGCAGAAATATCGTTGGTCACGGATTTAGACAATCCATCAAACTTTATAATCTCTCCGTTGGCAAGAATTTCAAATTCTCCGTAATCACGAACCATAGGATTTTCATATTTGTCATATCCGGAGTAAACCATAGTTCTACCGATTACTCCACCATCATCAGTATACACGTCAATTTCAAAACACATATTAGAACCATCTTCACTTACAAAATCATCATCATCTTCAAATTCCGAAAAATGCTCTGAAACTGCTTGTAAGGTTGCTTTGACTTGTGGACTCATGAAACTTCCTCCACGCAATCCGCATAATCTTCTTCTGCCAAGAAAAATCCTTGATCACTTGCCGAGTTACTTTGACCTTGAAATCCCGGTTCACCATTCTTCTCGTAACACCGAGTGTGATAAATGGTGGCATTTCCTTCATAATGCAGAACAAGTTGTTCAGGACACATATACTGATTCAAGTCCTCGTTTTCGTAATCATTGGCATATTTGTCCGAACGATTCACTAGGTCACCATATCCGTCATATTCACCTTGAACAACTTCACCGGTTTTTAGAACCATCGTAATCTTGTTCATCCAATCAATTTCCTTGGGTGAATAAGGTGACACGATGCTCTTGTTACAACACTTGCAATTCCAACTGAAAAATCCCATTTTATCTATCTCCTATTTATGCGTTCCTCAGTTCATCGGAAAGACGTCCAATGATTTCGGCTTCGTGTGGTTCGTAAATCGTGTAATAATCCAACTCGGCACGTAGTGCGTAAAGTTCGTTTGCCTTATAGTTCTTAAAAACAAGCAAAGGATCATCAAGCAATTCCGCACGTTTCGTAACTGCTTCACTAATGAACTCTGCCATTGCTTCAAATGCCTCATCGGACGAATCCCTGACGTGACTCCAATCAAAAAGCATTTCCTTGATGGTTTCAACATCATGATTGCTTTCCGACAAATTTCCAAAACCATCGGCATGAAGATACCTAGCATCTGCATCAATCGTATTGTTGATGTGCTTGGTGTTCTCACCGGTATAATGAAGGAACGACACAACATAATTCCGTGCCAACCTTGAACCTACATATTCATCTACTTCACTCATAATCTCTCTTTTATTTGAATTTTTAATTTGATTATCACTCATTCTCAATACAAGTACTTTACCAAAATTATTATAAAAAGTCAAGCATTATTTTAATTTTCTTTCCACATCCATATACACCCACCATCGTGCAACAAGAAACCCAAATAAACCACCACCCAAATGTGCAAAGTGAGCAATATTATCCGCAGGATTTACTATGAATGCCATGTATGCTTCGTATGCAACATACGCAACAACCAACCACTTTGCACTGATTGAGATTGGTAAAAGAAAAAAGGAAAGTCGGGCAGTTGGAAATAAATACGCAAATGCAACCAGTATACCAAACACCACACCCGATGCACCCACCATGCTACCAAAATACAAACTCAATGCCTCAGATGGTAGTGTGGTTGATTCACCCATTGCCCAGTTACCCAATTCCAGTGTGTCATTGATTTCTGGAAATATAGTACTCGTTAACTGATACATTTGGTGCATCACATATCCAGAGTGTAGCAATGCCGCCCCGATTGCGACCACCACGTAAAATTTAATCATCCGTTTAAACCCCCACACTCGTTCAAGTGCATTCCCAAACATAACGATAATAAGCACATTGAAAAATAAATGCCATATATCCGCGTGCATCAACGAGTATGTAAATAACTGATGGGTTTTAAAATTATCTGCCCCGACATACGACAACTGAAACATAAGGTTAAAATCCGGATAATAAATACCTTGCAACGCAAACACCAATACGTTTGCCCACGCAAATAGTCTGATCGCAGGTGTCATCATAATAATCAACTCATCCTTGGTAGTAGTATGTATTGGGACCCGTAATCAAAAAACTGAAATCCCTTACGTTGTTTTTGTACTGCCTTGCCTCGTACATATAAGCAAGTGCGTCACTCTCGGTCGCGAAGGTTTTCTTTAAGACCAACGACTTTGTGTCTTTGGTCTTGATTGTCAAAGTATGAGGTTGGTCTGCTAGATTCGTATAATTATCCATAATCAAGGTTTCCACATAATAATCATCATTGCGAGTAAAATCAACAATATTAATCCCCAGTTAGCACTTTTTTCATTCATATCTTATTCTTGTTAGTATTTTTGTCAGTTTATATAAAGTTGCTCCACATATCAAACCACTCCAACCAACAACCAAATCATCAAATCCGAAATACCGATTGGGCAAAAACATCTGAGTTGTTTCTTCAACTGCAATTAAAGTCATTAGAATTGCTAGGATTTTCCAACCAGAAAACTTATGTCCAAACGATGTCAATGAAAGTAATGACAACACAAACGCAATTACAAGATGCAACACCTTGTCACCACCAACCCAAACTTCAAGTTGGTTGGTAAAGTCACCACCCAAGATTTTGGATATCACAAGATACCCAACAAAGGCAACGAAACCGACCAACAGGGTCAATAATATTTTCTGCATTACTTAGTTTAAAATTGATTTAAGTTTGAAGGCAAGACTTTCAAAAAAAGTCTTTTGTCGTGGTTGTCTAATTGTCATTGTGACGGAATTAAACATCACCGTTCCACCCTTCCGCAGAAGCACCCTGTACAGTCGTGGATTTCGTTCTTTCGTGATTACGATAATTTTCTTCTCTTTCTGCACGGTTCGTCTTCATATAGTTAATTGATTATTGTCTCACATTCGTTTCCGAATATGGGTTGAAGATTTCTCAACAACACTATAATAAATATATATCAAGTCCGCCCGATTTGCAAGACTTATTTTAATATTTGCAAAAAAAAAACCACCTCCGAAGAGGTGGTTCTTTAAGTTTAAGGTTTATATAAATAATTTAATTACTTGGATTTGAGTTCATTAAGTTCTTCACTCAATTCCTGCACTGCCTTAACGAGTGCAATTATTAGTTTATCATGTTTAATTCCCAATTTTGCAACATCCTTGGTCTGAGCCTCTTGGGTTTCAACAAATTCACATGCTTCGGGTAAGTTTTCCCTTTCCTTGCGGAAATCTTCCATTGTGATATTTTCTGATATAATAGTTTGTTCTTCTTCGTCTGAAGTCTCTGTTGCGACTACATTTCCCAATGCGGCCACCTCCGTAATCGTATCGGTATATTCCGAAACTGCCGCTGGCATTGCAACTCGCAAATCTTGAGCAACAATTCCAGATTCTAAATTTCCACCCAGTTTGTAGTCGGATACCTTAATTTTGTTAATCGTTTCAATTCCCTTAAGAGAAGTATTTTCTACACCCTCCACTTCTGATTCATCCACCCCCGTTGACACTGCGGAATATCCAGCTGCATATCTAGTGTTTCGGTTTAATAGAATCTCCTGTGTGGAAAGATCCATAATAGAATAGTTCATAAACGACCACATACCGACGTCGGCGAATCGGATGCTCACCTTGGCCCCACCACCGCAAACAAGTTTTAAATCCTTTCCTGGATAGGTTTCCACTTGGGACGATTTGAGTTGGAGACCTGCGTCACCCATCGTGTTTATAACCGCACCCGCGGTAGTTGTAAGATCTCCTTTTACCCTAAATTGACACCGATTTTCCTGTTCCACGGGATTTGAGAATGAACTTGACGAATATCCACCTGCGACTTGAACCACGGGTATGCACGCGTCGGTTTCGTCTGACATTTTAAAATCCAAGTATCCTCTTACGCGGAATGATGCTTGGCCAAACTGAGGTGCAACTCTAATCCTACCCACGTGTTTTATGTCACCACCGAAGTCCTTATTCTTAAAAAGAATTTCCGAGTCTCCTGTTTGGTGATCCCCAAAATTAACCGAATCTTTGAAAAGATGACGGCTGGTAGATGTAGTCCCAATGCTACCCGTTGCACCCGCAGGGCCCGTTGCGCCTTGTGCGCCTTGAGGTCCTTGTGCGCCTTGAGGTCCCTGTGGACCCGCTGCACCATCAGCACCCGCTGGACCCGTTGCACCATCAGCACCCGCAGGGCCCGCTGCACCATCAGCACCTGCTGGACCCGCAGGACCCGCAGGACCTGCTGGACCGTCTTGACCTGTCAAACCTGCTGGACCCGCAGGACCAGTCGCACCATCAGCACCTGTTGGACCCGCAGGACCGACTGGGCCCACAGGACCGTCCGCACCGGCAGGACCTGCTATACCTTGTGTTCCAACTGCGGTTTTCAAATCACCAAAATTGATTGCAGAAGTTTTACCTCCTGTACCCGCATCTGCTCCATCAGTTTTGGATTTGTCCACAACAACAAAAACATCTTCATCTGCAATGCCACCTTCGTTGTTGATATCATTCAAATCACTTATCTTCTTTTCATCTGCCATAGAATTATTCTCCCAATTGTTTTAAATTGATATAAACCTTTATTATAAGTATTCTATACATTAAAGTTTTTATAAAAAAACCACCTCCGAAGAGGTGGTTCTTTAAGTTTAAGGTTTATATAAAAACTACTTGAATTAGTTACTTGCTGAGTTCATCGACCTTGGCACTCAACTCATCGTTCTTGGCACTCAACTCCTGAACTGCCTTGACCAACGTTGCAATGAGTTCATCATTTGAAGTCGCAAGTGAATGGTTTCGTGTTTCAGTTTCTTCTGCCTTGGTTTCAACGAATTCCGCACCATCATCCCATGAGTGCTTCGGATCTTCAAAATCCGATTTCTTTATATCCGTAGAATAGATATGCTCATCGTCAGTTCCAAGACCTCGTATGACGTCACCTTCTGCTTCAGCAACAACTGCTTCGTATTCATCGCCACCCGAAACGGATTGTGGAAGAACCTTCTGCATATCTTGTGCAACGATGCCGACCTTGGTAACTCCGTCTTTTTCAAAGTCACTCACGACAAGATTGTTGATGCTTTCAAGACCAGTTGCTTCGGTTGCTCTGACGTTTTCGAGGTTGTTTGCGTCAAGTCCGGAAACTTCGACTCCGTTTGCGAACAAGCGGTTGGCTACCGTGAGATTACCACCAAAATAAGCATTAAGATCACCCTCTTTGACATAGAAAGCATCTGTAGTACCTCTTTGGCAACGGATCGAATATCCCCCACCCGAGGTGTTTCCATTTGTTTTAATGTAGATTCCATTGTCATTTGGGGAGGTTGAGTCCGAAGTGAATCTGGCCATATAGTCACCATCGGTTGTTGAAGGTCTATTTACATGCAATAGACTTCCCGGAAGGTTAGTTCCGATTCCGACATGGCCTACGGCACTAATAATCATTCTATCTTCAAATGTTCCCGCCGGGACACCATCATAAGTCTGAAAGACCATGTGTGCCGAGTTGGTATTGCCCCATCGTTGAGCTCCAATTCTCACGGTTGACTCGTAATTCTGAACACTTGCCTCGTATCCTGCTTGGATGGCAATCCAAGACCTTACGTCTGCTCCGTGGCCTGCACCATCTCTGCCGAAGTGAGCAATCAGTGAATCCTTGGATTGTACATGCAATGTAGCCCTGGGCAATTGAATGTCGTCACCGATTCCGACGTTGCCGTTGTGGTTGATGTACATCCGTGTGTGCATATCACCATCGAGTCCAAGTGTTTGCATATACATATGACCCTTGTTTGTCACCGATGCTGGGGTGTGTTCCGGGTTAGCAGGATATAATCCACCCGCAAGAAGTGCACCTACTTGATTATACTCGGAATCGTCAACGGATGCTCCGTCTGCGTCAAGAGCATTTGCCTTCGCACCTAAACGAATTCCTGTTCCTGCACCACCTTCATTTTCCGGGGCGTTAATATTAAAGTCACGAAATATACCTACAAATGGGATATTCTCAGGACAAATGACTTCCAACTTATTTGTTGGGTTTAATGTCCCGATTCCGACGTTGCCATCATGTGAAAGAGTCATTGTGTCAACCATATCCGATGATAAATAATCCTTCGTCCGTTGAAAGACCAAATTACCTACTCGGTGATCAGAACCCTCTGTCCAATCACCAGAGACACCCGTTGTTGGGCCCAATGTTTTTAACTTCATTGTCCAGTAATCTTTTCCAAGTCCTCCGTAATCATCTGCGGGACGTGAACTTCTAATTGAAAAACATTTGTATTCGGAATTGGAATCAATGTTGTGTCCAGATGAAATTTCCCCGATTACATCAAGTTCAGCATCAGGACTTGGAGTCCCGATTCCGACGTTGCCGATATGATTAATAACCATATGCGAATCATAGCTGGAGAAGTCATCATTATATGCACCGAGTTGAAATAAACCCGCATTGTTCACAATCGCACGATTGGGTGCGCGAGTCTCGGGATTGCCGGACTCTTGGAATTCATCCGTCATGACGATAGTCGCTGCACCACTGATATGAAGTTTGCGTTTCGGATCATCAGTCCCGATTCCGATGTTGCCAGTGTTTTTGATGAGCATTTTGGGGGTGGATGTATCTGACCCCGTGTAAAACTGCAACTCCTGATTGCCAAGATTTGAGGAAACTGCGGATCTTATGGTGTTTTCATTGCAAAAATTTATATGGGCCACTCCGCCGGTAGCTTGATTCTCGGAAAGTTGTAGTGTTGGTACATCCCCTTCGATATGCAAGTGCTCGTTTGGCGAATCAGTTCCGATTCCGACGTTGCCTCCTGTAAGGAAGCTATCTCCTTCGGTGTTTAGTTTGATGGTTGTGAGCCCATCTTGTCTGCTCCCTAAGAAATTCGCATTACCGCCTGTCGCCCATGCTTTAATACTTCCGGCAACCGTCAGTTTGTCAAGAAGATTAGAAGTCCCGATTCCGACGTTGCCATCGAAAACCACGTCGTTTCCAGTCGAACCACTGCTTCCACCGAGAATTGCATTTCTCAGATTGTCCAACGTAATCTTTGACGTTTGTCCACTTGCAGAAGCATCTTGTCCTGTTGTTACGTCTTTGTTCACAACAACGAATTCGTCTGATGCTGACGCATCGGATGCTTCCGTTAATCCACTTATTTTCTTTTCATCTGCCATAGAATTATTCTCCCAATTGTTTTAAATTGATATAAACCTTTATTATAAGTATTCTATACATTAAAGTTTTTATAAAAAAACCACCTCCGAAGAGGTGGTTTGTCTTGGGGTCAGTAGTCTTAAAGATTAATCAAACATTGCTCGCATTTCCTTGGAAACACACTTCATGTCATAAGTATTCTCATCGTACTCATCGTAGTCATCTTGAGCATCTTCTTCTTCAAGGACCGAATCAAGTTGCTCATGCTCCTCATCGCAGTCCTCATCAATCGTTGGTTGGGTCACATAATCCAAGGATGCGGCCTCCACCGCATCCTTTTCTGCCTTAAGTTCAGCAAACAACTTCTGATATTCAAAGGGCAAGTCTTCAATCCGTCTTGGTATCATATCGCAATTCTCCTATTAAAATTAATAATTAAATTTGAATTTAAGACATTAAAACCAAAATTGCAAGACTTTTTTTAAAAAAGATTGGGGTGGGTTTCGGGAGTATAACCCTTGGCACGAAGTAGACGTTCCCTTGCTTGACGTTCACGTTCACGATATTCCTCAAGCAACCTACGACGTTCTTCAATCTGACGTTGCCTTTCAAGTTCTGCTTGAAGTTCACGTTCTGCCTTCTCCGCACGAAGTCGTGCAGCCAAAAGTTGCTTTTCTTCATGACTCATGTAGGTGTAATCAACTCCAACACGTCCACCGTGAACCGGAGAATCGGAATCAGAATGAACAACTTGCCGAGAAGCCGGAACGTGTTCGTTCCTCTTGCGTTCATATTCAAGTCGTTGACGTTCTTGTGCTTGTCGGATTTCCTCTTGCCGACGTTCGTGGTTCCTGACGTCAGAACCCCTACCACTTCGGTTTCCAATAATGCCACCGAGAACCGTGCCGATAATGATTCCTTCCTTTTGCTTGCCATGTTGATGTCCAATGACACCACCCAATGTGCCACCAAGAATAACTCCCTTGACGGTTCCTTGAGTTTGCTTCGTACCCCATCCGTCTCCGGCAGACAAAGAAGTTCCGAAGAACGAGGTTGCGATTGCGATTAGTAGTAGTGTATTTCTCATATTTTTTTTATTTTTTTGATTAAGCATTAACTGATTTTACTCTATGATATTAGCAAATTTGTTATAAAAAGTCAACCCTAAAGTTATAAAAACTCCATTTTTATTTTGTGGACTTTTCAATTAAGTCAATGACCTCTTCCATTGAAATTTTTTCGTGAGTCTTTGCCACAAATCCATTCTTGTGAGCAAAAAGAACTCGTTCATCATTCTCAATCTGAGAAAAGTCAATCTTGGGACTATCGTTCAAACGGAACAAACATAGTCCGTCACCTCTATCATCGTTGGTAATGGTAACAACTGCATTGGGATGATTCTCTTCCACATAAGCACTCAATGCAAATGCGGGATCTTCATCACCTTGGATGTCCACCGAAAATACCACTTCATTTCCAAGTGCCTTGGAAGAAACTGCCGTCTTGGATAATTCTTCCCACCTCTTGGTGAACAACTCAAGTGTATTCAATAATTCAGAACCAATGGAAGTCATCAGTTCAATCATCGTTTCATTGAGTTCAGTGAGTTTTGAAAACATATGAAGCACAACTTCTTCAATCGGAGAAAACGTTACGTCTGAAATCTTGTTCCACTCGACTCCGATTTCGTTTGCCACGAAAAACGGACCCTTGCTATCAAACTTCTCGGTGGAATCCAACCAACGGAATCCACGCAAGGATTCATCATAAATGGTCATATCCTTGAGCAAAAGAGTCAATGCACAAGTCGGAGCATGATCACGGTCAAACTGATGGTGGTCGAAGTTTGAAAGTTCCGGTTCATGTCGTTCTCCCACATCACCTACTACCACATATGGATTATTCAATTCCGCTTCGGTTGGGTCACGTCGGTGGACCACGGGTACGACTCCGTGTTCCTTGCACATGGCAAGAACAAAGCACACGAACAAGAAGTCATCACGGTGAGCACCTCCTGGATGAACTATTATCTTTCCTACTTTTCTAAAATCTATCATATCTATTTTCTTTTTAAATGGTGGGCCTCGGGGGACTTGAACCCACGACCTGCCGATTATGAGTCGGATGCTCTAACCAACTGAGCTAGAGGGCCCCTTTGCAATCTCTCGCATTTCGTTGTGAAGTTTAATACTAAGATTAGTGTAAAACTCAATTCGTCCTGGGATGTTTTTGGAGATTGCTTCTTGCAATCTTGATTCAATCTCATAAAGAATGATTACCAATTCTTCTCTGTTTAATTTTACTCCACTCATCTTTTTATCTTAAATATATGCACTAATGGTTTACCAGACCATCGGAGGCTATCATCTCCGCCCTTAAGGATTTTGGTGCAGTGCAAAAAGTTATACGTTAGGCATTCTCCGTGACGAGTTCCGTCACTTCTTCATCCTCCTCAATATGTAGATTCCGTAGAATTTCCTCACGGGCAAGAAACTCGTCCTCGAATTCCTCTACGGTAACTTTAGCAAACATTTCAATCTCACTATCACTCATTGTCATACAAGTACTCTACTCCATTTTCTATAAAAAGTCAAGCATTATTTTACGAAACCGGAAACAATTTATCACAATTTCAACTCTCTCTTTTCTCATTCTCAATACAAGTACTTTACCCTATTTTCTATAAAAAGTCAACAAAAAAGATCCTCTTTATAAAGAAAGATGGACAGAAAACTCAATTTCCGTCCATCCCATGTGACCAATTCGTGGTAGCGAACTTGTCTAAATTTTACTAAGAAGAACCATTTCCTGAATCTTGCTCCCAAAGATACCAATAAAAATCCATATATCTTGTTTCAAGTTCTTCCATTTTTTCTTCAATTCGTTTGCAAAGTCTTTCAGTCACCATGTCAGGTTCGGTTCTGTGTGTATCGGTAACTTCAATTTCTATGTCCATCTCAAACCTTCTTGTTTTTATGGCCGCAACAACCACCACCGCAACATTTGCTTGATATTGCTTTTTGCCACTTCCAAACTGAACGAACCATATCCTTCAGTCCTAATTTTGTTTTCCAACCCAATAATTTATAGGCATATCTTGGGTCAGCATAAATTGCTTCAACGTCACCCTTTCTACGGTTTCCATAATGAGTGTTTACTTTAACGTCGTTTTCTTTTTCAAATGCTTCAAGAACTTGCTTCACCGAGTATCCGTTACCCGTTCCCAAGTTGACAGGTTCTGCCTTCAGATTCTTTTTTACCGAAACTTCCAATGCCATAACGTGTGCCTTTGCCAAATCCACGACATGAAGGTAATCACGAACACAAGTTCCATCTTCGGTGTCGTAGTCATCACCAAACACAGTAAACGAATCTCGTTTTCCGATGGCGGTCTCGGCGACATATGGCAAAAGATTATCAGGAGTTCCGTTCGGAAGTTCTCCGATTAAAGCAGTTTCGTGTGCGCCAATTGGATTAAAGTAACGAAGAAGCACCGAATTGAAATCATGTTCACGATGCATATCTTTTATCATTTGTTCGTTGATTTGCTTGGTACGACCATAAACACTTTCCGCAGGTTTCTGTGGAGTTTGTTCGGTAACTGGCAAATCGTCTGCTTCACCATAAACAGTGCAACTGCTACTGAAAATCAAATTACCGACATTGTATCGTTTCATTGCCATCAGCAAATTGTTTGTACCTGCTACATTGTTGTCGTAATACTTGCTTGGATACTTCATGCTTTCTCCAACACTTTTGCAAGCAGCGAAATGAATTATACCAACGATGCTTTGCTGATAATAACCAATTGCACTTTCAAGTTTATCATAGTCACGCAAGTCCACGTCAAAGAAGTGGATACTCTTTTTTGTTATCGCACGAATACCATCAATTACCTTTTCCGAGGAATTTGAAAGATTGTCCAACACGACAACTTCGTATCCTTCGTTTAAAAGTTCCACAACGGTATGACTACCGATGTACCCAAGACCACCCGTAACAATTACAGTTTTCACTTTATCATTCCGGCGGCAAGAGTTTCGTTTGTTTGTTGGTCAATCAAAATGAAACTTCCATTTGCACGATTGCCTTCAAAGTCATCAAAGTTTATCGGTTTACTTGTCTTGACACTGATTCTTGCAATATCGTTCAATCCGACTTTCAACGACTGATCTTTTGCTTTACTGAAAGTGTTTACATCCAAAGTATAAACCTTTTTGGTGATCATTGCCGTTACTTCGTTGCTTCCGTGTTTTAAAATATACTTCTTGCGTGGAAGCATTTGGTCTTCGGACATCCAACAAATCATTGCGTCAAAGTTTTGCTTTGTCTTGGGAAGATTGTCTACACGGGCAATCATATCACCACGACCCGCATCTATATCGTCTTCAAGTTGCATAACGATGCTTGCAGGTGTACAGGCCTCCCTAAGTTCGTCTTTGTAAATTCTCATATCCTTGATACGAGTTTCAAATCCACTTGGAAGCACTTGAACCTTATGACCTACTTCAAAACGACCACTTATGATTTTACCCGCATATCCACGAAAGTCATG
>Ga0310344_10000336_pt1 | contig 37572 bp, 32 predicted proteins | sample HC15DNA20200_MG_FD_203801 | JGI IMG/M metagenome (GOLD analysis project Ga0310344, IMG submission 203801) | Marine microbial communities from station ALOHA, North Pacific Subtropical Gyre - HC15-DNA-20-200_MG | ecosystem: Environmental > Aquatic > Marine > Oceanic | place: Pacific Ocean: North...
TTTAGAAATCTTACTAACTGAGTGGACGCAAGAACGAAATGGAAAAGAACTAACGGAAGAATTGCAGGCTCTTGGTGTACCTGTATATTGGTCTTCTAGCGCCTCAGATGCATATGAATCTGAACAGATTAAGTACAGAAAATTTATAAGGCAAGCCAAAAATGACCTAGGTGAAACTTTTAAATTTCCAGGTGTCCCATTTCAGATTTCTAATGGAAAAACTGAATCAAAAGATAGTAATAATAAAATATCCGACGAACTTTCCGAGGATCGAAATGCTCTCTTGCCGTTAAGAGGTATTAAGGTTGTCGATTTTGGGCAATTTATAGCGATTCCGTATGCCGCTAAATGGTTTGCTGCGCTTGGTGCTGACGTTATCCAAGTAGAGAGTCGCCATAGTCCATTTGATAATCGGACTTCGCAACCTTTTGCTGATGATGTTAAGGGTTTGAATAGAGCGGCTCCATATAATGTGTTGAATTCAGGTAAAAGAAGTATTTCAATTAATTTACAAACGGAAGAAGGCAGAGGACTAGCAAAACAAATTGCCGTTAACGCCGATGTTGTCATGGAAAATTACTCCACCGGACTGATGGATCGATTAGGTTTGGGATTTGATGATTTGTCAAAAGAGAACCCTAAATTGATATATACGTCTGTTTCAGGATTTGGCAGAACAGGACCATTGAAAAATTATAGGGCTCTTCATAGTATTGTGAACGCCTTTAGCGGGCTTGCTGGAGTTACTGGCTACAGTGAGGATCACCCACGCCTTTTGGGATCTTATTTCCCAGATGTAGTTAGCGGGCTATATGCTGTATTTGCGACAATTACTGCCATACGTCAGCGAGATATTCATGGGAAAAGCCAGCATATTGACCTTTCAATGGTAGAAGCTATGATGACACTTATGATAGAGCCATTTATTGCTATGTCGGCCGATAAATATATACCGAAACCTGAAGGTAACCATCACCCCGTCTATGCTCCTCATAATGTATATCCCTGCCAAGGTGACGACCAATGGGTAGCTTTATCTGTGAGAACCGATAAAGAGTGGAGAGGGTTATGTTCCGCTCTTGGTACAGAATATTCAACGGATTCTCCCTTCATCACCGCTGAAGGAAGAAAATCCAATGAAGATGAACTTGATAAATTGATTACTAGGTGGACTAAAATGCGTAGTAAACGTGAAGCCGCTCTTGCCCTTATTAGGTTCGGAGTTCCGGCAGCACCTATACTAAATCCTCAAGAACTAGTTAACGACCCGCATATCGTGGATAGAGGGTTTATAGGGCCTGTCGATCATCCTGAAGTAGGGATTAGACGAGCTGCTGGGATACCTTGGAGGATGAACGGCATGATTGCGGGTCAGCAAAAACCAGCACCATTAGTGAATCAGCATACACCCAAAATATTGACGGAATTGTTTGAAATGTCTGTTAAAGAGATAGGTGAATTGGCTGCAAAAGGGGTTTTAACATAGTAGAGAAAACATCAGGTGTGGTAAAAACTACACTTAAACCTACAAGTAGGTATATACCTTCAGATGATATTGAATTACATGTTTTGGATTGGGGCGGAGATGGGCCACCACTAATTACCATTCACGGTGGAAGGCGAACCGCGAATAGCTGGAACGCTGTTGCTAGGAGATTACACCATGGATTCCGTGTTATATCTGTTGATATAAGAGGCCACGGTAACAGTGGAGCCACTGATTTCGGTAATGATTCAATTGGGCGCATGAAGGACTTATTAGCCATAACGGAATATATGAATATTAACGAACATTATTTAATGGTTCACTCGTTAGGTACTCTCCCAGGTGCTCGATATGCCGCCCAGTATAGTGAACGAGTTAAGGGGTTCTTTATGATAGAGCCGATTCCTGAAGGTTTTAAGCATTGGGTACGAGTAGGTACATTCGATGAGGATGGTACACCCACAGGCCAAAAGAGAAACAATGGTTGGGCTAGTTTGGCTGAATTGGAAGAAAGGCTAAGACGCAATAAGCAGACTCGTAACTGGACAGATGAAGTGTTACAAGATGTTCTATTATATGAGACTCAATTGCTAGAGGATGGAACGGTCAAGGTTAAATGGGATCCTAGTGTTTACAATATTGACGAGATGAAAGTAGATCACTTCGAGCTCATTGAAGAAGCTGAGAGTATAACTTGCCCCACATTATTGATGGTGATTGATAAGAATCCCTTAATAGAATCTCATTTCAACGATATAGCTTTGAAATTACCTAATTCATCGTACGTGATTGCAAATGGATTGGGCCATGCAGTATATATGGAGGCTCCAGAATTAATAGCTGATTATGCAGAGGATTTTTTCTTATACGGAAGACTTCCCAATTAGGGTATATTTTTTTGTGGTATTAATAAATTGAAGAGGTGATAAATTGAGTTCTATAAAATATGAAGTTGTAGGTAAAGTGGCCGTCATCACGATTGATCGGCCTGAAAAAATGAATGCTTTATCGCTCGATAATCAATATGACTTAGATGCTGCGTGGAAACAATTAAAGGACGATTCGAACGTGGTTATAGGAATTATTACTGGATCTGGCAAGAGAGCTTTTTGTGTTGGAGCAGACTTGAAAGATGATAAATCTCTATCGGATAGAAACGCTGGTAAGCCGGCTGACTACGCGGAGGCTAGCTTGTTCCCTCGAGAGTATGATTTAAATAAGCCTGTTATTGCTGCTATTAATGGGCACGCCTTGGGTATGGGTGCTGCGATCGCTATGCAGAGTGACTTAAGGATTATTTCATCCAATGGTAGCATTGGATATCCTCTGGTCGGTATAGGTATGATGCCAGGCGCACTGCATGATTTTTGGATGGCTAGCCCTTCGGCTGTAGCAAATTATGCGTTGTACACAGGTGATCCGATAAATGCAGAAGACGCATATAGAGCGGGTATAGTAAATGAGATTTCAGAGCCTGATGACTTAATGACTACTACTATGGAATTGGCAGATCGGATAGCAGGTAAAGCCCCTTTGGTTATACAGGCAATCAAAAGGGCCTGGGACAGTCAAAAAGAATTCCGTGAAGTTAAAGCATGGCGTGACTTTGCTCGAATGGGAACCAGAGTCGATTTATCTGAAGACCGAGAGGAAGGGCGTGAGGCTTTCCGACAAAAGCGTAAACCTGATTGGAATAATCGGTGATTTTTTGCCGACTCATATATAGAACAAATTTAATAAGGTGATCAGTGATAGTTAACGGAAAAAGTGATAAGAACATTCGAAAAAATCGCATTTTTTATGGTTGGTATATTGTAGCAGGCGCTTGGATTATTCAGTGTTTGAATGGAGGCTTGTTTTTCAATGCTTTCCAACTCTATTTTGTTCATCTCAGATCGGAATTCAGCTGGTCACGATCACAGGTAGCTCTAGCTTTTTCTTTATCGAGAGCTGAAAGTGGCTTACTTGGACCTATCCAAGGTTGGGCTGTTGATAAGTTCGGCACTAGAGTCATATTAGTTATTGGTACCATTATATATGCCGTTGGTTTTTTTCTTCTTAGCCGGGTTCAAACTCTGATTCAATTTTACTTGTCATATATAGTAATTTCATTGGGTGCTAGTTTGGGAGGATTTATAACCGTTAATTCAGCCCTAGCAAATTGGTTTAACAAAAAAAGGGCAAAGGCTATGGGCTTCGCAGCAACTGGTTGGGGCGTCTCTGGCCTAGCAGTTACTCCACTGGTGATTATTTTGGATCTCATAGGTTGGAGAGGTACCGCGTTTTGGTCGGGTGTTTTGGTTCTAGTCGTCGCTATCCCTGTATCTCTTATGATGAGGCATGCTCCTGAACCTCATGGGTATTTACCGGATGGACAAATTATTGAAGATAATGATGATGCAGAGGATAAAAACGCATTTCTCGATGAGCCCTACATGTCTACAAGAGAAGCACTAAAAGGCGGAGCATTTTGGTTTTTATCGTTGGGCCATGCGTCTGCTTTAGTAGCGGTTGCAGGCGTTAATGCTCTATTTATACCTCATTTAACGGAAAATCTTTCTATCAGTGCAGTCACGGGTGCTTCTATTTTCACTCTTCTAACGGTGGTAATGGTTTTTGCGCAGGGATCTATTGGTGTATTTGGTGATCGTCTTAATAAAAGAGTATTGATAGTGATTTGTATGATGGGCCACACCATCGCTCTACTCTTCTTAACGTTTGCCAAGTCTGCTGGCATGGTAGTTGTTTTTGCTGTACTACACGGTTTATCTTGGGGTTTTAGAGGGCCTTTAATGACTTCGATTAGGGCAGATTATTTTGGTAGGGGATCCTTCGCAACTATTATGGGTTGGTCCTCCTTGATTATCCAGATTGGTACTACAACTGGCCCACTTATAGGAGCTGGCATAGGGGATGCCGTTGGAACTTATTCCCCTGCGTTTGGAGTATTCGCTGGATTTACTTTGCTGGGTGCGTTCTTTTTTGCGGCGGCAAAACCACCAAAGCTTACTCAAAACGTTAGTATTTCGCAATAAATTTTCTTTTCAAGCATATTCAGTGTAAAATGTAGGTGGTTTAATTGTGATAGAAATCACAATCTAAATTGCTGTAGTGGCGGCAGGAGGTATTTGATGACTGATATCAAACAACAAGAAGATCTTGTTAATTTGACGATTGATGGTCGTCAAATCTCAGCTCCCAAAGACTCTACCATCTTAGAAGCTGCTCAATTGGCTGGAATTTATATACCGACATTGTGCTATGACGAGAGAATTAAATCTTATGGCGCTTGCCGAATGTGCGTAGTTGAGCAAGAAGATCGGCCTGGCTATGCTGCTGCATGTGTTACTCCAGTGGCTGAGAACGCAAGTTATATTACTAACAAAGATGAAACGGTCGAGTTACGGCAATCGGTCTTAAATTTGCTAATGTCTGAACATCCTCATGGTTGCTTAACATGTGATCGTATTGTTCATTGTGGCCCTAACGATATATGTTTACGCAATGTATCTGTAACAGACAGATGTGTAGTGTGCCCCCAGAACCATAGGTGTGAGTTACAGGCTACGGTCGAGATTGTTGGAGTTAATGAACAATTATTGCCGTATTCTTATAGAGAACTACCTATTCGCACAGAAGATCCCCACATAGATCGAGACTATAATTTATGCATTGCGTGTGCTAGATGTGTGAGGATATGTGATGAAGTTATTGGTGTTGAAGCGATCAGTATGTTGCAGAAAGGCGATCGAATTTTGCCGGGGACCCCTAATGATGTGCCTCTTTCTGATCCACTAAGTGGCTGTACGTTTTGTGGTGCATGTGTAGATGCATGTCCGGTAGGTGCATTAACGGAAAAAGAAAATAAATGGGAGGGGTTACCTGACCAGACGGTTTCAACGGTATGTACAGAATGTGAGATTGGATGCCAATTAACTGCAGAATTGAAAGACGGTAAGCTTCTTCGGATTGTGCCTGATTTAGATGGTGGATCTAATGGAGGGCTAGCGTGCGTGATGGGGAAATTTAAGATTACTGACGAAGCTTTATCCGAAGATAGGATCAAACATGCTGGAATTCAACAGGGCTCTAAGTTAGAAAAGAAAAACCTTGTAGAGGCGATAGAAGCTGCGGCCACCCAATACAAAAAATATAAAGGTGATGAATTTGCCATAGTTTCTTCAGCATCAATTTCCAACGAAGACTCCTATGTAATTAATAAATTTGCACGAGAAGTGATGAATTCAAACCAGGTAACAAATAGTTCGGAATCTTTGATGAAGGTAATCGATGATAATTTTGAAGTACCTTTCTCTTCTGAGATAAAAGATTTATCTGAATCGCGTAATATTGTGTTTTTGGGCAGTGATCTTGAGGAAACTCATCCCGTTGCTGCTTACCAGGTACATAAAGCCGTTAACTATAATGATGCAAACCTAATTGGAATAGGACCAGAGCGATTTAAGGAATTAGGCAGGGCAGCCCGAATGTGGTTGCAATGCAAGAGTGGAACTGAGCCTTTGGTACTGGAAAAAATGTCGCATTACCTATCGGAAAATGAGACACCCTTTGAAACCAGTGAAGAAACTTTTATTGAGCTTACAGGGTTAAACTTTGACGAGATCCAGAGAGCATCCGATTTCTTTAACCCTTCGGAAAGAATCTCTTTCGTTCATGCGGCCGAACTTTCTAGCTCTCCCCAGGTTATTGAAAAGATATCTTTGATAAATAATAAGTCGAATTTAGATTCTAATGCTTTCATTTTTAGGTCTGGTGAAAGTAACTCTCAAGGCCTTTTGGATATAAACGATTCTTTTAAAGACACTGCAGTCGATGATACCTTTAACTTAGATAATTTTATTGAGAATGTTGAATCAAATAAGATAAAAGCTGTTTATTGGATAGGTGGAATACCAGATATATCTGACAAAAAAACAGAGGATTTGTATCGAGCTCTTGGGAAAGTTGAATTTTTGTTAGTCCAAGGTACGGCAATTCCAGAATCGTTAATAGATTTAGCAAATATTGTGTTGCCTCAGCCAGTAGCCACTGAATCTGTAGGTACTTTTACCAATGTTGAAAAACGCCTGCAACTGGTGAGCCCGATTATCGAACCTCTAGTAGAAGCTGATCCTGTTTGGGAAACGCTTACTACATTGGCAAAAATAATGGACCGCGATGTCTTGAAATTTGGCACGTCTGGAGAAGTATTTGAGGAACTATCTAGTGAAATTGATGAGTATCGTGGATATTCACACGATTCTTTGCGATTGATGGAAACCGGCCCTATTCTTAATTAGTTCTGGTAATTAATTAAGCGCTTTAACACCATTTAAGGGTATAATCTAACCGAGCATGAGTTGGGTTAGGTTGATTAAAAATGGCACGTAAAACAGATAAAGAAGATGGAACTAAAGGTTTACAATCTCGTTCTCCGCTTCGCCAACAATATGAGAACATAAAAGCTAAGTTTCCTGACGGAATATTGCTGTTTAGACTTGGAGATTTCTACGAAACTTTTGATGACGATGCCGTTTTGTTGTCACGAGATTTAGATATAACACTCACTTCAAAAGAGTTAGGGAAAGCAGATAGAGTTCCGTTGGCTGGTATTCCGGTCAGTACTTTAAATAGCAGCATCAGTAAACTCTTGGATAAAGGCCATAAGGTTGCTATTTGCGAGCAAATGGAATCAGACACAAAACCCGGCACACTCATTAATCGGGAAATTGTTCGTATAGTAACCCCGGGCACTATTTTGGAAGAAGATCTTTTACCAGGTAGGTCAAATAATTTTTTAGTGTCACTGGCTGTACAAGCAAACAGGGTGGGTTTGGCGTATATAGATATATCCACATCAGAATTCAAAACTCTAGAACTTGATATAACTGATTTGCCTGGAGAGCTTAATCGTTTGAATCCCGCCGAAATTATTGTGGCAGATCCAGATCCTCTCCAAATTAGCATTGATGGTTTTGATGATAAGCTGAGTGTTGTATCTGATCGTTGGTACGACTTACGAATAGCGAGAGCGGCACTCATTGAGCATTTTAGCGTGCGTGATTTGCAACCTTATGGCTGCGAAAGTATGGATTTAGCGACCATAGCAGCTGGGTCTATCGTTTTATATTTACAAGAAACCCAGAGCATTTTTGTGAACCAAATTCGCTCATTAAGTACTATTTCTTTTGAAAATACAATGATATTGGATTCTCAAACTGTAAAAACTTTGGAATTATTTCAAGGTATTGGTACTGGCAATAAAAAAGGGTCACTCCTAGAACTTCTAGATATCACTAAAACTCCTATGGGGTCGCGTTTATTGAGAAATTGGCTGGGCCATCCTTTATTAAAAAAAGATGATATTGACAGCAGAAGTCGAATGGTTCAATGGTTTTATACTTCGTTTATGCATAGAGCGACAATAAGATCAGAACTTGGTAATGTTGCTGATTTAGAGAGACTGACAAATAGGGTAGCGGCTAAGATCGCAACACCGAGAGATTTATTAGCTATACATAGGAGCCTAATATCTATCGGAAGGCTATCCAAAGAAATGGCGTTTGGTGATGATGAAGACCTTGATATAAACACCGTCATGGGCACTGTTAATGAATGGAATTCAGATGCCGTCCTTGATTACAGCGATCTTATACAGACATTGGAACATGCGATAGTGGAAGATCCTCCGATGAAAATTGGAGAAGGCCAACTTATTGACTGGGGATTTTCTAATGAATTGGATATTTTGCGTGAACGAGCTGAAGAATATGTTGAATCAATATTAAAAATCGAAAAAGAGGAAAGAGATAGAACCCAAATAAATAGTTTAAAAATAGGGCATTCAAGGGTGTTTGGGTATTTCATAGAGGTAACAAAATCTAATCTTTCGAAAGTACCTGATAATTACATTAGGAAGCAGACCATAGCTAATGGCGAGCGATACTTTATTCCTTTGTTAAAGGAAATTGAAGAGGAATTGAATCAAGTTCGAGAAGAAATTGAAAGAATGGAGTACCAATTATTTTCAGAGTTGTTGGAAACAATAAACGCTGAGTCTTACGAAATACTTAAGACTAGTGCTGTGATTGGGAAATTGGATGTGATATCTAGTTTTGCTGAAAGTGCTTCTTTAAATAACTATAAGCCGGCGTCGTTTGTTGATAAAAAGGAACTGAAAATGGAGTTTGGTAGACATCCGGTAGTGGAACAATTTACTTCGTCTAGTTTTGTTCCCAATGATACTTCTTTATCGGAACAAATTCCCATAAGCGTGGTCACGGGCCCTAACATGTCTGGAAAATCTACATACTTGCGACAGGTGGCGATTATTGCGATTATGGCTCAGATCGGATCTTGGGTCCCAGCACAAAAGTTAACTATGGGTATTATTGACCGAGTGTTTACTAGGGCAGGTCTTCAAGACGACATATCTCAAGGACGATCAACGTTTATGGTGGAAATGATAGAAACGGCATATATATTGCACCATGCAACACCTAATTCACTAATTATCCTTGATGAAATAGGTAGAGGAACCAGTACCTATGATGGATTATCGATTGCCTGGGCAGTAATCGAGCATATTCATAACGCGGACGAACTAAAGTCACGTACTCTATTCGCTACTCACTATCATGAGTTGATACCTATCGTTGATTTGATGGATGGAGCCAGCAATTCGCATGTCTCTGTATCTGAAGAAAACGGTAAAATAATATTTCTTCATAGCATAGTAGAAGGTGGTATCAATAGATCGTACGGGTTACATGTTGCTCAAATCGCAGGCATACCAAAGACTGTTGTTGAAAGAGGGCAAGAGTTATTAAAAATATTAGAAGGGCGTTCAGTTGTAGAAGATCTAGGATCTTCTTCTTACCAGCCGTCGTTATTTAAAGTAGATAAAGATTTATCAACAGGAGAGCGTAAAGCGCTAGATTTAATCTCTAAGGTTGTTACTGAAGAGATGACTCCTCTCCAAGCTCTAAATTTTCTAAATGACATTAAATTAGCAATTGATAGCATCGATTGAGATGAACTATATAATACTGGCAAACAATAAAAGGAACCGATAGAGTGTCTATAAAGGTATTGGATGAATTGGTCTCAACCAAAATAGCTGCAGGAGAAGTTATTGAGCGACCTGTGTCTGTTGTAAAAGAGCTTATTGAAAATGCCTTAGATGCAAATGCCACCACCTTAGAAATTGAAATAGAGAAAGGTGGGTTTGAACTCATAAGGGTTACGGATGATGGGAATGGTATAGCAAACGGCGAGTTAGACTTAGCATTAACGAGGCATGCAACGTCAAAGATAGTGTCGGTAGAAGACTTAGAAGATATTAATAGCTTTGGGTTTCGCGGCGAAGCTTTAGCTTCAATTAGTTCTATCTCCAATATTATTTTGGTTTCTAGGGAACCGCATGCAACTAGGGCAAGTTACATTGTTGCGCATAGTGGGGAACTCATTGAATCTGGATACCAAGGTTCGAAAATTGGTACATCCATATCTGTCGAAAATTTGTTTCAGAATGTTCCAGCTAGGTTGTCGTTTATGAAGTCTGCAGCATCCGAGGCTCGTCGTTGTACAACACTGATTGGCCAATATGCAATTGCACATCCAGAAGTGTCATTTAAGTTATTTCGGGACGGTAATATGATTTTATCTACTCCTGGAGATGGAAAATTTCAAGACGTAATAGCAACTGTTTGGGGGATAGATATTGCAAAACAGATGCTAGAAATAGATTTTGTAACCTTGGGTGATGTTACTCTGCACGGGTTTGCGTCACCACCTAACTTGAATAGAGGGCGCAAGGACGGGCAAGTTTTATTTGTTAACAATAGATTAATTGAAAGCCAGGCAATTTCTTATGCAATTGCTGATTGTTACAGAGAATATATGCTAAAAGGTCGCTACCCATTCGTATTTCTTTTTCTCAGTGTTAAACCAAACCAAATTGATGTTAACGTTCACCCGACCAAGGCCCAAGTTCGGTTTAGAAAAGAACAGGAAATATTTTCTATTGTTCAGAAAAGTATAAATGGTATATTGGCGTCAGATGTTGATTCTAGCTATGAGAGACCTTTAAAACAAGATTATCAGCCCTTATCTGGTGAGTTGATCCCTGAACAGCCACGATTATTAGACAATCGTTATGTTGCTTCTTCTTCTAACTCCGCTCAAGATCCAATTATTGTTTCAACCAGCCGTTTCGAATCTATTGGCCAACTAGATACAAAATATATTGTGGCAAAAAGTGATGATGGAATCTATCTTTTTGATCAACACGCTACTCATGAGCGGATTGTTTTTGAGAATATTCTCGCATCTAGAGATAAAGGAGAGCTATTGGTACAAGGTTTGCTTAATCCTCTTAATGTGACCTTGGATTCAATGCAATTCGAGACTTTGACTAAACATCATGAATTACTGGTTAATTATGGATTTAACTGGGACGATTTTGGTGGATCTACAATAGTCTTGCGGGGTATACCTTCTGATTTAGTTGAATCTGAAGTAACTAACGCATTTATGGAAATCTTGGGTTTTCTTTCTGAAGAAGAGCTATTAAATCCTACAACTGAATCTCAGACTGAATTATTTGTTGACCATCAAGAAAGACAAATCGTCGCATCTCTTGCCTGTCACGGTAGTATCAGGGCAGGGCAGAAATTATTAATATCTGAGATGGATGCTTTATTAGATCAATTCGAGCGTGCTAACTATCCAAAAGTTTGCCCTCATGGACGCCCGACGAGCATGTATTTAAGCACGTTAGATCTTGATAAAAAATTTGGCCGCGTATGAGGTCAGTTCTTTACAAGAAGAGAGTGACTGTTTTCCGGAGCACAATTATTGTTCTGAATTTACTGACCTAGTTAAACCTTTAAGAATATCTGCAATAAACTGATTCCTTGCTTCAGTAAGTTCTTTTTCTTGTTCTTCACTAGGTTGGAATGTGTCAATTTCTCCATTTTTCAGGTAGCCTTTTTCCTCAAGGATCCATTCTGTGATTTTTTGACGGTCAAGTAAAGTCCAAGTAGTCGCTGCTAGATCCATTGTTATTTCAGCAAGCCTGTCTAAAGCAGGGTCATCAAAATATTGTTGCCACCCACCAACAATTCCCCAACCTTCTGGTCTATTTTCGCTTGATTCAGACAATGGATTCTCCTTTATAAACCGATATTAAGTTATCAAAATCATTACAGTTACTATTTTGTTGCTGTTACTATATAAGGCATTCCGGGCACCCGTTTTCGATCTCCAAAAAATGAGGGTTTGCCCCTGAAATTTTCTTCTACTTTTCCGAAACCGGCTGATTTACCAAGACTGTTCATGTCGCGAGTTTTTGCGTCGGCAAAAAAAGGCTCGTTATTGTGTACTACTTGCCACTCATCGTACCATCGGTCATAAGCAGTTGATTCAGAATATGGGAGCAAGTCGCCAATTACCAAAGTACCTCCTGGCTTCAAAATTCTGCGTGATTCTTTTAGTATTTCTAGTGCTGCATAGTCAGGCACCTCATGAAATAATATGGTAGCTGTCAATAGGTCGAAATGATTATCTGGAAAAGGGGTTGATTCAGCTATACCTTGATAATAGTCAATGACTAGGTTCTTTTGTTTTGCGCGTTTTACAGCTGTCCTCAATAGAGGTTCAGATGGATCAATACCCATTACCTCTGATTCTTTAAATCTTGCTTTGAACGGCTCTGTACTGCGCCCGCTTCCGCATCCTAGGTCTAGTATACGCTCGTATTTATTATCCGGAACTAAATCCGCAACTCCACCCGGGCTTATGGTTGCAAATGAAATATCTAGTCCAACATCATACATTAATCCGGAAAATTCATTGTCAGAGAAGCCGCCGGGTTGATGGTGGAATCCAGTTGAGTAATACTCTGGGTTTTCCATTGAGGAATCAAGAACTAATTTCCCGTATTTTTCGTCTTGATCGCTCAGCCATTGTGAGATATCAGATTCGTGTTTCTGCATAAATGTAGTTAAAGCAACCCATTTCATATCTTGGCTTTTGCGTCTGAGGAATCGCAAATACTGTACGATAGGTTCTCCGTCCATAATCTCAGATATGGATTCGTGCGTCGTCGTGTTATTTCCATTTACTGATGGAGCTTTTTCCTCATAGCGCGCGTCGGTTATTGGCCTTAACATCATTCCAGGTCTTGATATAAATGCTTGAATAAAATCTAGCTTGGCGCGATTCTTTTGTTCCCATTTGATTGGTAGTGCTGTTGCATTCGGTCGCGGTTCCATATTCTCTCTCCTTCTACCTCATGTACACTAAATGTACACCTGTATTTAATCTAAGCCAAATATTTTGTTGGCATTTCTATTCGTTATATACTCGACTTCTTTTACGTCCAAACCTTTTAAATCTGCAATTTTTTTGGCAACTTTTTCTATTTCCCAAGGTTCGGTCCAGGAAGACCGTTTTTTTTTGAATGGCTGTGGGTATGAGTCCGTTTCAAGCACAATATTTTCTAAAGGTATCTCAGTTTTTACCAAATCCTGTAATTCAGGCATTCTCAATAGGGTCTTTGCTAAAGATAGGTAGAATCCGTTATCTAAACACATGTGTGTATAACTGGCTGTTCCTTGAAAGTAGTGAGCTACAATATCAATGTTTCCGTTGGATTCATGATTTAGTATTTCAATTGGGTCTGTTGAAGCACCTCTGTTGTGAAAGACAATGGGTTTATTTACTTCACACGCGATTTGAATTTGCTGAGAAAAAATCTCTTTTTGTAAGGACTTCTTTGCAGATGATGATTCGTAGTCTAATCCAATTTCGCTAATACATACTGTTTCTTTATTTTCAGCTAAATTTCGAACACTATCCAATTGGTGGTGATCAATAGTGGAATCAATTTCCATTGGGTGGATACCAACACCGGCCCACACATAGTTTGGGTATTCTAGTGCTAAGGACTGATTTTTTTTGGAAGAGTTTAAATTGACCCCAGCTGAGACAATACTTTGGACGCCTTTGATTCTACAGCGTTCAATAATCTCTTTAATATCGCTGTTCGAATACTGATCCAAGTGTGTATGGCAGTCGATTAAGTGTAGATTTTTGTCTTTAAGCATACTATTTAGTCCACTTATAATATAATGTATTTCCTAACCGTCCAAATACAAGGAGCTTCTTAATTGATTTCCACTTTTATGCCTTGGAAACAAGTAAGAGCTAATCTCTCATTTTTTATTATAACTTCATTTGCGCTTGTTTTAGGAGCTATATATTTTTGTGTTGCTCCTTTATATTTGAGTACTGTTGAAAAGGCTGCTTTTGCTGATTCTTTGGATGAACTCGGCAATAATTTACATCCTCAGATTGTAACCTCTTTCGCGCCTCTTTCTGAAAGTGCTTACACACAAGATCGTGACACGATCAATTCAACTGCAGAAAATTCTTTTTCGGGTTCATTTATTGCGAACGAAGTCTATGCAGTAACTCCCCGATCTGCTGCAACCATTGTTAATCGCCCTGGCGTCGATTCAGTGGCATTCTTTCAGTTCCAATCTGGCTACGATGCGCATGTGGATATTATTGCAGGGCAACTACCTGCATATGATCCTGAAGGGGCGATACAGGTTGCTATAGGAGAACTGGCTGCGGATAAATTGAATATTAAAGCAGGGGATATGATCGAAATTTCATCTTTTCATGAGAACGATGATTTAATTATCACTGCTACAGTTACATCAATCATTACCCCAGTGGACATTAATGAAATGTACTGGGCTGGCCAGGGTACAGAATACTTTGATACTGAATTGCAGGGTGACCGTTGGCTTCTAAGGTTATTCGTGAATCAAGAGTCATTTTTTGCTTTAGCTGATAATTATTCTTTATTGGGCACGACCAAGGATATTATTTATCTAGATCGGCTTCAGTTAATTGAATTAGGTGTCGATAAAACAGAGGTCATCGTCTCTGAATTTGCTGCGAAATTAAGAGAATCGTTTCCAAGCGGTGATCTTTTTTTGGGCATAGAAGGTAATGTAGAGCGTTTTCAAAGGCAGCTTACTCGATCATCGATACCCCTCACGATTGTTTTTAGTTTATCTTCAATTGTCTCATTATATATTTTCTTTATGCTCGGACTTGTTTTAAAAGATGTGTATTTGAGTCAAATAATACTTTTAAGGAGCCGAGGTGCTAATTTACGCGATATTATGACTAACGTATTTTCATCTGTATTGGTGGTTGTAGTATCAGGATTACTTTTTGCTCCTCTTATTTCATATAGTATTATCAAAATCCTGAGTATTACACCTGTGTGGTCGGATACCCCTGGTCTACGTAATGTAACTGACATGAATCTTTTACTTATATATCCTTGGATTTTGGGTGGTTTGATTATTTCACTATTATTTATCGTATTTCCTACCCTGAAAGTGATGAAATCTCAAGAAGTAGTCGTTGATTCGGCGGATCAATATAGACCCAAACCGTTTTGGGTACAAAGGTTTTTTCTAGATGGTTGGTTCTTAATTCTCGCAGGAATCTTGCTGCTTCAATTCTTTGGTATTAATTCGGAGGAAGGGCAATTTTCATTTGAAAGCAGTAAGGCTCTCTCAGAACTCGAGAATATCACACTTATTATGCCCATTATAGTTGTTATTTTGGTAGCGTTAGTGTTTTATAGATTTTTTCCTTTTCTGGCTTCACTCACTTCCTATTCTCTTTCGAAAACTAATTTTCTATCTGCTAAATTAGCTATCGATCGCATTGCAAGATTCCCTGCTGATTCTTTGCTGTTGGGAGGCCTTGTATTATTGGTTTCCACAGTAGGGGCGTTTCTAGCGAGTTTTGGTGGTACTTTAGAGAAAAGCCAAGAAGAGGCTGCATATTTTAATACTGGAGGAGATGCTAAAATCTCGCGGCCAGGTGGCTTTGAATCCTTGTCATTTAATGATTTAGAGGGCATTCTTGGCTCCGAGAAAGGCATTAGCAAAGCGAGTGCTACCTATCGATCTTCCGGTGGTATTGGTTCAATACAAGCGGGCACCCTTGTGCCATTACTCGGCGTGGATACTGGTACTATTGGAGATACTCTGGTTACTAATTCTGTAGATAATCTTGATTTGAAGACAAGCATCAACAAATTGGCGTTCGCTTCCCCTAGTTCTGTAGCTCCTCGACTCATTCAATCCGATGCTACATCAATATCATTATGGGTTAAGCCCGAATACGGTAAGGGAAATCGTTTTTTATGGCTTCACATAGTAGATTCTACGGGTGCGAGCCATATATATAGTATGGGCTCACTTAATTTCTTTGATTGGACTAAATTAACTGTTGAGTTGGCAAGAGGTAGTCAACCCGCTCCTCCAGGGCCTTATAAGTTAAAATCGATTCTTATTTATGAAAATGCGTTCGGTGCAAGTGGTTCTCCGGGTTCCCTCTTATTGGATAACTTAACCCTAGAAAATTCTCGATCAGAAACTGTGGGTATAGATAATTTCAACGATAGTGGTGATTGGTTGCCAGTATTAGTTACTGGTACGAGGGCTGATTCTGTAGATGATACGGTTGATAGTGATAGAGGTGAAGTACTTCGATTTGAATGGGGCAGAGAAACTCTTCAAGGAATAAGAGGCATTTATGTATCCCCTAAATTTGATCGTGTACCCGCATTGGCTAACAAGCGATTTTTGTCATTAAAGGCAATAGATATTGGTGGGGTGACTAATATATGGATTTCTGGTCGTATTGTTCCGATTAAAATAGTTGGATCTGTTGATAAATTTCCAACATTAGATCCGAACCCAGTTGGATTTTTGGTATTGGATGGTCAAAATTTATTAGATCATTTAAATGTCACTAATGTCGGTCCATATGTCTGGCCCAACGAGGTAATTATTAAGTTCCCTGAAAATGGGGATAATATCAATTTGGAGGCCTATTTATCTGATAAACCTAAATTAAGCGGGTTCATAACTGAAAAATCCACGATGATGGCGACCAGTGATAAAAACCCCTTAGAAGCTCCTGGTTGGAAGGGAGCTGCACTTTTATCATCAGCTTATACCCTTTTACTACTTGGCTTGGGCATTGGTTCGTATTTACTTTATACGACCAGGAAAGCGACGAGAGACATCGCTATCCTGAAAGCTTTGGGCCTAGGCTCTATTTCAAATAATTTGAGCTTATCTTTAGGTTATTTTTGTACCGTGATCGCCTCTCTTCCTATAGGCCTAATAACGGGTTTCTTGCTCAGCCAAATACTAGTTCCTAGATTCAATAATCTTTCAGTTCAAGATGCTTCACCCTATTACTCTTTAAGTATTGATCTAACCGTTTTAATGATTTTCTGCTCCGCCATTGTCATTTCGGTGATAATTTTTGCATTCGCAGTTAGTATGACTCAAAAAAGACTTTCTGTTGCAACTATAATCAGATCGGATAGCGAGAGTTAGATGATTTCAAACCAGTTATTCCACCTGATTATTCGAAGATTAATTGCTTATGCACCGTTGTTTCTTCCAGTATTGATCGGTACTATTTTGGCTTCTTCTACAACTGCGAGTATTTCCATATATTCGGAAACTCTTCGCAACTTGGGTTTGGAATTTGCTATTAACGCTGCCGAAAGGGACTCATTAAATCTTAGAATTAATTTTGAGTCACCGGGAATGGATGCTCGAACTTATGATAGTGATATAGAGCGCCTGGAAGGTTCTGTTGAGAGAAAAATTGGAGATATAGCAGAGCAAAGAATTAAACATGTAAGGACATCTACATTTCTTGTCGATAGAGAAGGTGAATTTACTCAAAACTTAGAGCTTGCCTATCGCGGCTCGTTTCATTCTATCGACCAATTTGAAGACCGATTCCAGTTAGTGACCGGGTATATACCTGAGCCACAAGCTTTAGTCGCATCTGATGGTAGTCTTCTTGTTGAGGGTTTAATACTTGAGCGCAACGCAAAATTCCTAAATATCAGAGAAGGCGATGTTATGGTGTTTAGGCCATTTTGGGAAGATAGGGCGGACCGCGTTCATGTGAAAGTGACCGGAATTGTACAACGAATCGATGATGGAACAGTGAATTGGGAACATCCTTCACTTGACCGATTGGTTGGAGAACCGACATTGCTTAACACTCTTCCAGTAATAGTAGATGAAGCGGTGGTTGTAGATATCTTAGGGGCAATTTTTAGGGATATGCAAGGATTTCATTTCGCGGATTATCATATAGCAGTAGATAATATAACGGCTGATTCATCTTTGGATACCAGGGAATCGATTGAATCTTTGGAAAGTGGTCTTAGAGCATCTTTATCTTCTTACAGGCAAGATACGCGCCTAGTTCAACTTCTTTCTACGTACGATTCAAAACTTCGTTTTTTACAAATACCGTTAACGGTAGTTTTGCTTTTGGTCGCGGGAATGGTTTTGTATGCTGTGCTATTTCTAGCAATGCTTATCAATAGACGACAGCGATCGGATGGAGCACTTCTGATGAGTAGAGGCGCTACTAAAAGACATTTGTTATTGATAAATGCCACACAGGCGTTACTAATTGGCGGCATATCTGGCGCAGTTGGTCCGATTGTGGCAAATGTAGCGATTGGTAGTACTGGATATTTACCCTTCTTCTCGGCACTAGGCAGAACAGGCGTACTTCCTACAACTTTGTCACTGGAATCATATATATATGGCGGAATAGGCGCTGTTGTTTCATTTATTGTTTTAATGCTGCCATCTGTGGTATCTGAAGATACAAATCCATTAGAACAAAGAGTCAATGATGTTAGGCCTCCTACAAAATCATTCGTTCAAAGGTGGTATATAGATATAATTTTGGCAGCTATTACTTTTTTCTTAATAAATCAGCTCAACCAACAAGGTTCTCTGGTGTCGAGTGTTTTCTCTGGTGGTTCTGCAAATCTTGTACTTCTTTTTGTCCCAGTTTTATTTTTATTTTCTGCGGCACTACTGTTATTGAGGATAATTCCATATATTACGAGAGCAGCAGCTAAATTATTAATACCTGTATCAACTGTTTGGCTAGCTCTAGGTTTATGGCAAATTAGCAGAAACCCTCAGAATATAACTCGTTTAATATTGCTTTTGGTTCTTGCATCGGGATTAGGTGCATTTGCGGCAAATTTCGGTGGTACTTTGGATCGTAGTTATCAAGAAAGAGCTTTGTACGCTGCTGGTACACAGACTCGGTTTTTAGGTGCTAACTTCGCAAGAACAGGACCAAGTATTGATTTTCAAAAAACCATGGAAGGAATTACTGGGGTAGAAGCCGCCTCGCCTGTGTTGCGCCAGCAAGGTTCATTTTCGGGGGGGGCGATTGATCTTCGATATGAACTCTTGGGGGTCGAACCAGGGGAAATGTCGGGCATTTCTTGGTGGAGAGATGATTTCTCTAATAATTCGATTGAAGAACTTATGAGTTTAATTGAAACAGATTTGCCTCAACCCTATGGACTGGTGTTACCTGATGATGCTACTAAAATAGGTGTTTGGGTAGAACCTGTTGAGACTAGCCCATTGTCTCGGTTATTGGGTGTGATGGTGGATAGTAATGGGCGCTATTTTTCGATATATTTTGGTACCCTTGAACAGGAAGGGTTACATTTTCTGGAGACAGAAATAAAACCCGTTCCTAGAAGAAGTTGGGGCCGGACTGTTGAAGTATTAGAGCCTCAAGCACCTTTTACGCTGCTATCCATTCAAATAGTTCAAAGGTCGAGGTCGAGCGGTATGCAGAGAGGAGCTTTTTATATTGACTCTATAAATACGACTTCCGATGATGTGCAGACATGGTCACTTTTTCATGAATTTGATGAAAAATCTAATTGGAATATATTGGATTTGGGTGTTATGACCAGAAGCGATTCTCTAAAATTTGTGAAAGATGCTTCAAATGGTCAATCTCAGAGAGCATTATTTACCTGGGGTGCAAGTAGCGGTTTCGTTCAAAGAGGTATTTATTATGGACCCAGCGAATATAAGATACCAATGCTTTTGAGCCCCCCATTGCTCAGGTCGCTTAACCAAAATGTTGGTGATACTGTTGTATTAGCTTTAGGAACAGCTCGAGCAACCGGAGAGATAGTAGGAACAGTGGATCATTTCCCAACATTGGATCCCGTTGGTAGTGGTGGGTTCATAATAGTTAATCTAGATGATATTGTTAGGCAGCAGAATCTTGTCGGGCAATCTGATGAAGTTCAAGCTAATGAAGTATGGGCAATATTTAGAGATGAGCTCACGAGTGACCAATCTTTCACCGAATTGTCTGACGTCGCGGGAACCGCAAGGTACGTCAGTAGAAACAACCTAATCTCTGAATCTAAAGCGGATCCTTTGGTTGCTGCGGGTTGGAAAACCATCTTAATGGTTTCATATCTGAGCGTTCTGTTTCTGGGTATCGTAGGATATATCTCTCACGCTGTACTGGTTGTTGGCGAACGTAGAAATCAATTTGCGTTGTTGAGAACCATGGGTCTGACCGGATCACAAATAAGGTTAGTTGTATGGTTTGAGCATATTATCGTTATTATAATTGGTATCGTGGCGGGGTTTTTCATAGGACAAAGAACGGGTTCGCTTCTCATGCCATTTTTGGACCGAACTGAAACAGGTGTTGCGGTACAGCCACCGTTTGTTTTGGAAATTAACTGGGAAGCGCTGGGATTAGTATATTTGGTAATGGTAACAGTTTTTATTATTTGCACGTTGCTTGTAGTCAAAATCTATAACAAATTAGCTTTAGGTCAAGCACTCAGGATAGGAGAAGATTAATTATGACGATCAACTCAAAAACACCTTACATAAGTTGTTTGGATTTATTTAAAATATACAAAGCTCAGGATTTAGAAGTAGTAGCTTTGAGAGGTTTAGACTTGGAAGTCATGTCAGGGGAAATTATCGCTATTGTTGGTGCTAGTGGTAGCGGCAAATCCACTTTTCTAAATATTCTAGCTGGTTATGACAAACCATCTGCCGGCGAAATTAGGGTAGGGGAAAGAAATTTATTGCATATTGACACTAAAGAAGCTGAAGATTATAGATTACGGAATGTAGGATTTGTGTGGCAACAAACTGCTCGTAACCTTGTTCCTTACCTAACAGCGTTGGAAAACGTGGAATTACCCATGATATTGGCTGGATTCAAAGCAAAATATAGAATTGAAAGATCTACAGAACTTTTAGGCGCAGTTGGATTGTCACATCGTCTAAATCATAAGCCGAACCAATTGTCTGGAGGAGAGCAGCAAAGAGTCGCTATAGCTATAGCTTTAGCCAACGAACCCGAACTGTTACTTGCTGATGAGCCAACAGGAGAATTGGACTCAGAAACCTCTAACGAAATTTTAGATATCCTTAAAAATCTTAGGGATATCTATGACACAACTATTATAATCGTAACGCATGATGAGGCCGTTTCCGCAAGTGTCGACAGAGTTGTAGTTGTAAGAGATGGTAGAGCAAGTGCTGAGATTGTTTCTCTCCCTGATTTTAGGCGCCCGGGAGATATGTCAAACCGCACAAGCGAATTTATTTTGGTTGATAGTAGCGGGCGATTACAGTTACCGAGAGAGTATGTTGATAACCTTAGAATAAAAGGTCGAGCCCGACTAGTCATGGAAGGAGACCATGTAGTTGTATATCCTGAAAGTGAAGGGTAGATAGATGTCTACAAAACATCCTACAGAAAACATAATAGAAGCAGATGGAGTTCACCGAAAATTTGAACTTGCCGGTCAGCCAGTACATGCTTTGAAAGGGGTGGATTTCCAACTAGGTTACGGCGAATTTTTGTCTTTGGTTGGTCGATCTGGATCTGGGAAAACAACGCTATTGAATATTGTCGCAGGATTGGATCGACCATCAGCAGGGACAACATATTTTAAGAACCAAGATTTAAATGCTTTGTCTGATGAGGAATTAGCAATACTAAGACGTAACCATGTTGGAATTGTTTTTCAATCTTCGGCTTTAATGCCCCTTTTAACGGCATATGAGAATGTGGAGTTACCTTTAAGAATACAAGGAATTTCTAGAACTGAAAGAGATCGTCGAGTAAAGGAATGTTTGGATCTTGTAGGGATGATTCATAGGGCAAATCATAGGCCTTATGAACTTTCTGGTGGCGAACAGCAAAGAATTGCAATAGCTAGAGCGATTATTACTTCTCCTGACGTAATATTGGCGGATGAGCCCACCGGAGAATTGGATTCGATTACCGCTAGAAGGATATTTTCATTATTTAGAGAGCTGGTCAACGAGAAAGACGTATCTATCGTTGCTGCAACTCATGATCGAGGCTTAATAGACATAGTTGATAAGGTAGTAGAATTAAAAGATGGAGAGATCGCCTAAGTACCCTCTAAATCTAACTTAGAAACAATATTTGCAATTGTTTCTAAGTCCTCTGGTCTTCTGTAAGCTATCATCAGTTCGTCAACAGAGTACTGTTGCATCTTATTGATTTGTTCTTGCAAACCTTGTGTGTCCGAAAAAGTAAGCTCCGACTCTAATTCTGCTACGCTTGCTTCTCCAGGCTCGCGCTCGGATAATTTTTGTAAATTATAATGTTTTCCAAAATTTGACACCCACCACTCTCTAACTTCCTGTGGCTCTACGTACCCGAGAGTAGTGATGATTCGAAAGGAAGAGTTACTTGATCGGTCTTTATATGATTTTACCTTTGATAAAAGTTCTGTATTTGTGCTGTATACATGAAGACCGTCTGAGTGCTCTAAACCAATATCATTCCAGTATTCACTCATAGAGGCGATATAAATTTGAAATTGTGTCTGTTTGGTAGTTACGCGCTGTGATACACCCTCAAAATTAAACGAACTACCTGAAAAATCTACTTTCTCTCCATGCATCAGTTTCTTAATAATAAATATGGCTTCGCTTACTGCTTCATCGGTCCCTACAGCATCAATACTTGATAAATAAGGCCTTGATCCTCTGCCTATAGTAAAATCAATTCTGCCGTTGGATATATTATCTAAGGTTGCTATCGCATGCGCTATTGTTGCTGGGTTGCGATGATAAGGTGACGTAACCCCTATTCCGATGCGTGCTTTTTTAACAATATTTGCGACGATACCTGCGGTAGTAAATATCTCCCATTCGGATATAGATGAGTCAGGGACCCAGATTCTGTCAAATGGGTAAGAATCATACTTCTCTAGTTGATTAATCAATAAATCAATAGGTGTCTTAATAGCTAGTTCTACGCCGATCCGCATGGCTATCTCCTTGTTGGCTCAAAACATATATTTCACATGAGTTACTAACTCAATTATTGAAAGTGCGATAGTATTGTCAATAGTAAACTGTGCGGTTTTATATATTATAGTGTGCTTTAACTGGAGGATATGTCAATGAGTGACATTAATGTTATATACGAAAGTATTGTTGAAACCATAACTCGAAATATTGAATTGTACTGGGCTTATATCGCTTTTAACTTCGTTCCTAAAATATTGTTGATATTGCTGTTAGTGCTGATTGCAAATAGAGTTATTGGTTACGCTATTCCTTTAGCAATTAATTTTCATATTAATTCTAACTCTGACGCTGTTTTGGAATCAGAAAGAGAAAAAAATGTAACGACGCTTGTCCAAGTTTTATCTAAAGCTGCAAAATTATTGGTTATATTTACTGCAATTTTCATGATACTAGGAGAACTTGGAATAGATCTTGCGCCACTTTTGCTCGCCGCAGGCGTAGTTGGTATTGCTGTTGGGTTTGGTGCTCAAAATCTCGTTAGGGATATATTTGCAGGCATATTTATAATTTTGGAGAATCAATATCGAGTCGGAGATATTGTAAGGATTGCTGGTATAGGAGGTCTTGTAGAAGATATTAATTTAAGACGGACAATACTGAGAGACTTAGACTTTAGGCAGCATTTTATTCCTAATGGCGAGATTCGGACTGCTTCAAACTATACCAAGGATAAATCGAGGGTTAATTTCAATATTGGAGTTGCTTATGAGGAAGATCTTGATTTAGTTATGGGAGAACTCAATAAAATTGGGTTCGAAATGCAATCAGATTCAGAGTGGGGGCCTTTGATAATTGACTCAATCAAAGCGATTAGGGTCGATAATTTTGGAGACTCGTCAATAGATATCCGCGTTCTTGGTGAAACGATCCCAATGCGCCAGTGGGATGTTGCTGGTGAATATCGCCTCAGAGTTAAGCGAAAATTTGATGAACTAGGTATATCAATTCCGTTCCCACAAAGGTCGGTCCATATTGTGCAAGAATCTTCGGAAGGTGCTGCTGATTTAGGAGAGAGTAACTAATGGTTTTTATTTCTAAGTTCTGGTAGCGCAAACCTCAGTAGTGTTATTACAATTATTCCTGATATAGAAAATACCGTCAACGCATTTTGAGGCCCAACATACTCCGATAGTTGACCAAGTGCCCACATCCCTGGTGGAGCAGCACCAATTCCAAGGGCTATAGCCCCCATCGATCTACCTTGCATATCTTTGCCCACAGCTTGAAGTGCAATGGTTGGTTGCATTGTCGCGAACCCAGACATCCCAATACCGGCTACTATGAGAGCTGAAAGAGATATGATGTATGTGTTAGAAAGAGAAAATAGTAGGACCGCGAACAACATTAGAGTTGCCCCTAGTGAGTATATTACATGTTTTTTTTCAATTGATTTAGATGCTATGAATAGGGATGCTACAAGTGAGCCAAGGCCGGCACTTGAAACTAAAACTCCATACCAGAACGCGTTTGCATCTAGTACATCTCTGGCGATCACCGGCACCATTTGTAAATAGGGAAATCCAAAGAAATTGAGCGCGACTGTAACTGTGAGAGCGGACCAAAGAGATCGATTGGACACTATCATATTGATGGCGTCGCCCAGCTGTCTTTTAATCGGTATATCAATTTCATTTAATTTGTCCCTATTTGGGTTCGGAACTCGCGCTAGAATTAAAAATGCAATTAAGTAAAAGATCAGAATCATTCCATACGCCAGCGGAAATCCCGAAAGCCTTATTAGTGCTCCCGAAAACATTGGTCCGAGTAGGAGGCTACCAAATAAAAGGGCTACATCTAAAGACACAGCGTTTGATAGATGGTCTTCTTCAAACAATTCAGCAAAGAAAGATCTTCTTGTTGCGAAATCGAGAGACCATGATGAGCCAAGACAAAATGTTGAAAGGAACACGTGGACTGGTTGAATATCTCCGAATGCTATCATGAAAAAAGTAGCAGAAGTAATAATTATGTTGAATATTTGTAAGTGTACCATTGTTCGTTTTTTAGGAAATTTATCTGCGATGCTTCCAGCCACAAGGCCCAGAAGAAACATGGGAGACATTCTGGATATCCCCACTAGTGCAACTTGGAAAGGCGAATCCGTTAGCTCAAGAACTAGCCAGGAAAGAATCGTTACTTCCATCATTCGATTCATATACCAAAAAATACCGGCCGACCATAATCTTCTGTACGCAGGATTATGTATGGAAAAAAATACTGAAGGGTGCCTATTCTCGTCAGATTTTGATATGGTATTCACTCTGCTCTACTGCTATATTTTTTACCGTTTAACATTAATTATTTTCAAGGAAATCACTCAGCTGCTGAGTAAACCTATTAGGTTGCGCGGTGTGCATGCCGTGTCCTGTATCATCCCATAATCTGAATTCCACGTTTTCCCCTGTAATGTTTGAGAAATAATCGATTTCTTCGGGTATCATCGCACCTCCCATATCGTTGTTTCCCGCTAGTATGACAGTTGGCACAGAAATTCGGCGCAAGTAATTCTCACATTCTAAGGCCCAACTTCTATTATCCTGTAAGAGGTGAGTCAGTGCGTTACCCGAAAAATGATGATGGCGATATATTTCCTGATTAGTTTCTTCATCTGTTAAACCTTTTGATTTAGCCTCATTTATAATCTCAGATTCCGGCCTTTTTAGTCGATTTAAACCTACAGGAAGGCTTGTAACAAATGAGTTGATAAATTTCCAATATACGGGATCTTCAAGGAACGCTTTTGAGATAATTCCAGGGTGATTCGCGGCCAGCATTGTTCCAATGTTAGCCCCCCAGGAATGACCAATATAGGCAGGCCTCTTCAAATCCAATTTTTCTATAAGCTCCTTTGTATCTTGGACGAAATCTTGGAGGTGATATCCGGTTCCCGGTTTTGCAGACTGACCATGTCCACGATTATCGGGTGCAATTATGTGGTAATCCTTTTCGAATCTTGCGGCTATTTCACTCCATGATTGAGCAAAATTTGTCCACCCGTGAACCATCACTAAATCTGGAGAATGGGGGTCTCCCCATTCTAAATAGTGTATTGTGATATCTTGGATATCAATGGTTTTGCTTTCAGGCACGATCCCCCCTTTTGTTTAAATACGATTCGATCACTAATACCCGTATTTTAATTGTATCATTCTTGCGCACCTAATTTTGCAGTTGGAGTTACTAAATAATATAAAATATTGTTATACATAAGGTGTTTTTATTGTTCATAAAATGGCATTATATAAGCATGTACGGGGTATACCGGTAACATTTAAATCAGGTGGACTCCAACTGGAAGGTATTATTTCAGAGGGTTCAAACAACAACTTTGTCACTAGTAGTATAGTTGTTCATGGAGACCGATCGTGGAGACGTAAAGAAGGACAATTTTCTGTGGACATTATTGAGTACAGAAATAAAATAGCCTTATGAAAAAATGTTTATTCACTACTATTGTTTATAGGAGGAGATTGAATGGCGACTTATGTATTACTTAGCACCCTGACGGATGAAGGTCGAAAGACAGTCAAAAATCGACCTGAGAGAATCCAAGAGGTTAGCCGAGAAATCGAAACCTGGGGGGCCAAGGTTATTGCGCAATATGCTGTACTTGGGGCTTACGATTTCGTAAATGTTGTAGAGGCACCAGATAATGAGACAATATCGAGAGTTTCTTTGGAATTGGGTTCAAGAGGAACGATACAGATAACCACTTTGCCTGCATTTCCAGTAGAAGAATTTATCGATCGGTTGGTAACCGCAAGGGATGTTTCTTAGAGTATTAAATTCTCTTTGATAGTTAAGGGGCTGAACCCAAAAAAGCGATTGACCGAATCTAGATCAGCAATATTCTTCTGTGATAAACCTTGGAGTTCTTCTTGTGTAAGAAAAGGTTCTTCCATAATCAGTTCCAGAATTTTCACTGGTGGCAGAAGTAATTTTTGAGGTACCGGGACTAAGAGTCTTTTTTTATTAAACTTATCTAAGTAAATACGAACCATTTCTTGGAAAGAAAAATATTCAGGCCCTCCTATTTCGTACGTACTGGATTCACTTGATTTACTTTGTAAACACGATAGTACTGCTGTCGCTAAGTCGTTAACTAAGATCGGCTGAAAAAAAGACTCTTTACTTTTTGGGAATGGAAAAAATATAGAAGGTAAAGATATTGTTCGTGATATTTTTTTTGTAAAATTATCTTCTGCTCCCAGAACTAGTGAAGATTTGAATAGTTTGAATTGAATCCCACTATTTTTTATAGCTTCCTCTGATTTCCATTTAGAGTAGTGGAAACGTAATTTAGGGTTCGGGGACGTTCCTAATATGCCAATATTAATTAACGGCTGAATATTATTCTGGAGCATTACATCCAACAAATTCTTGGTCCCATAATAGTTAACTTTTTCTAGAGTCCGTTCTCGCCTAGGGTTTAGGATTCCAGCAGCGTGGATCACAGTATTTACGCCTTCTATCGAGTCTTGTAAATTGGTTTGATCAGTTATATCACCTTGAACTAGTTCAAGGTTTTCGGTGATTATGGACTGACGATTTTTGTATCGGATTTTTGCATTATCTATTAGATCCTTTGAGTAGAATCCCGTGGACCCAAGGTGGAGAATATGATTTATTGCAGATAATAAAATATTTTCTAAACCTGTATGGAATTTGTCAGGCGAACTAGAGAAAATTCTAATTTTGTCTGAAGTATTAAGCAGGATATGTGCGGATAAGTATTTACCTATAAATCCTGATCCACCTGTAATTAGTAACATTGCAGTAACCTTTTCTAAGAAATTAGGTTATTATTGGGTGTCTAATAATAACGAGTCCAATTTGGTATAGTTGTGATTAAGGGGGTTAATGGATGGCTGATATAAACATTGGTGATGATTCTCCTGAGTTCTCTTTGCCTTCTACAAGCGGTTCTAATGTTATCAGTTCGGAGCTAAGAGGCTCCACAGTGGTTTTATATTTCTACCCTAAAGATGATACACCAGGCTGTACAAAAGAAGCATGTGGATTTAGGGATAATTACAACGAATTAACTGAAAAAGGGATAGTTGTTTTAGGGGTTAGTCGAGATAATATCGAGTCCCATCTTAAATTTACTGATAAATATTCATTACCTTTTCCCCTTCTCAGTGATCCAGAAGCTGAAGTGGCCAAAAAATTTGGAGCATATGGCGAAAAGAAAATGTACGGTCGTGTTTCTGAAGGAGTATTACGGCAGACATTCTTAATAGACACAGATGGTAAGATAAAATATATTTGGAGGCGCGTTAAAACAGCGACTCATGCTGAGGAAGTTTTAAGTGCCATAGAGGCTTTGTCAGATTGAACGTAAATCAGTGATATAACTGTAAAAAATGGGAGATAGCTAATGACAAAATACGAAAATATTCTGTACGAGAAACAAAGGAAAGGTGTTTTAATTACTCTTAATCGCCCGGAAGCGTTGAACGCGATTACTCCTCAACTTGAAGATGAACTGCACCTGGCTTTGGATGAGGCGGAAGCAGATCCAGAGGTCCGAGCTATTGTTTTGACTGGGGCAGGTCGGGCATTTTCTGCCGGTTATGACATGGGTGTTCCTGATGCTCCAATGCGCGATTTTGTATGGCCCTACGGGTTGGCGCCTGGCCAAAGCGTTGCTGAGATCCTTGATTTTTGGCGTACTAATGATAATGGCGGGATAAATAAACTACTTCATATGTGGGAACTAACAAAACCCGTTATAGGTGCGATCAATGGTTGGGCAATGGGAGGGGCATCATGGTATGCGGTTGCGACTCACATGACTTATGCTTCTGATAAGGCCGTATTCGGTCAACCAGAGGTTAGGCATATATCAAATACTAGCTTCTTCTGGGTGCTAAATGCCGGATATAAGAACGCACTTAGATATAGTCTCACAGGCGATCATATTGATGCTGAGGAAGCCCTTCGCATTGGTATAATAAATGAGATAGTACCTCACGATGATTTGTTGGAAAAATGTTTTCAGTTGGTCGAGAGAATTGCTTTAGTGTCTCCCGAAACGGTGAAAATTAATTTGCATGTTGCAACGATGGGCCTCGAGATGATGGGACTAGCGAATGCGCTTAAATTAAATGGAGAACTATCTGCTTTGGCTCATTCTTCGTCTAGCGAACCTTATAGAAAAGAGATGTTTGATGCGCTTACTGGTGAAGGGATGAAAGGCTTTTTAACTGTTCGAGATGGCCCTTTCCAACCAGAACCTTTTGGTCCAAGATCTAATAATAAAAGCTAAAATTTATATAGTGTACTAATAGGAGGAGGGGAATATGCCTGATTATGAGAATATATTGTATGAAAAGCAGCGTGGAGGTGTTTTGATTACGTTAAATAGGCCAGAGGCTTTGAATGCACTGAGTCCTGATCTTGTACAGGAATTACATTCTGCATTTACCGAAGCTGAAAACGACCCAGAAATACGAGCAATTGTATTAACTGGTGCCGGTAGGGCATTTTCAGCAGGATTTGATATAGCGGGGGATCGTGCTCCTAATGTATGGCCTTATGGTATTCCCGAAGGAAGCAGTGTTGCTGAATTATTAGATAGATGGCGAACGCAAGACCGTCCAGATAAATGGATGCATCTGTGGGAACTTAATAAGCCTGTTATCGCTGCTGTAAATGGATGGTGCATGGGTGGCGGATCGTGGTATGCACTCTTTTCCCATATGACTTATGCATCTGAAAATGCAGTGTTTTCTCAGCCAGAAGTTCGAATGATTTCAAATACAAGCTTTATTTGGACATTGAATGCTGGATATAAGAACGCACTCAGGTACAGTCTTACAGGTGACCATATTGATGCAGAGGAAGCTTTGAGAATCGGGATTATAAACCAAGTGGTTCCTCAAGATGAATTAATAGATCATTGTTTCAGTATTGTTGAAAGAATTGCACTTGTCTCCCCGGAAACTGTAAAAATCAATTTACACGTTGCCACCATGGGACTAGAGATGATGGGCTTTAGGAACGCAATGGTATTGAATGGCGAGCTTTCTGCATTGGTGCATTCTTCCAGGCGCGAAGATGTACTTCGACCACTGGAAGAAGCAAGAGAACAAGGTGGGATGAGAGGATTTTTACAGCAAAGAGATGGTCCTTTCCAACCAGAACCTTTTGGTCCGCGTTCAGCGAAAAAAGAATAAGTAATATCCCATTTGAGAATTTATTGATGGTTTAGCGACTTGATGGGGTGGTACGCAAATTATGGTTCGTAACATTGATACTAATACGTCTGCACTAATCGTGGTTGACATGCAAAATGATTTTTGTCACCCTGATGGTTTTTACGGACGCCATTCAAACCTGGTATCTCCGCTTGGGCTCAAACCTGAGCTTATTACCGACGGCATACCAAGAATTAAACCAGTATTGCAAGCCGCAAGAGACGCAGGCCTTTTTATTGTTCACACTCAAATAATAAGAGACTCCGTACCAGATTCCGTAAGTGCGATCCACCAGATTATTCCTGCGACGTTCGATGCAGTTTCGAACGCTCCTGGATCATCATCCTTAGAGCCTGAAACTTGGGGGTCGGAAATCCATACTGAGCTGAGCCCTTTGGACGATGAATACATTGTACAAAAGAGGAGTTTTTCTGCGTTTTATGGTACAGATTTAGAGGTAGCTCTAAGACGGAGAGGAATAGAAACTGTTATTTTGGTGGGAACCATCACTTACGCTTGTGTGCTCCATACAGCTTTTGATGCGAATGTGCGAGATTTTGATGTTATAGTGGCTTCTGATTCGACATTGTCCTGGGATTTGAGCTTGCAAGACCCTACAATGAGGATTGTAGATTTAATAATAGGCGAAACGCATTCTACAGAAGATATCGTAAAAGCAATTAAATATACTACCGATCAGAAAGGTTAGTGAGATGCCAGAATTTGAAACAGTACTCTACGAAAAGCAACGTGGAGGCGTTCTTATAACTCTAAATCGTCCGGAAACTTTGAATGCGATAAGCAGGCAGCTTGAGCATGATTTGGCCAGTGCTCTTGCCGAGGCTGAAGCTGATCCTGAAGTAAGAGGTATTGTGCTAACAGGGGCAGGGCGCGCGTTTTCTTCTGGATATGATATTGGTGGTGATTCTCCCCCAACAGTATGGCCTTATGGGGTGCCTGAGGGGATGAGCGTTGCAGCTTTCTTGGACGATTGGCGTACAAGGGGCTCGGACGAGAATAAAAGGCTTTTACAAATTTGGGAATTAACCAAACCCGTTATTGCCGCCGTTAATGGTTGGTGCATGGGAGGTGGCTCATGGTATGCATTAACTTGCCATATGACCTACGCATCGGATAAAGCTGTATTTTCCCAACCAGAAATTCGAATGATTTCTAATACTAGTTTCTTTTGGACTCTCAATGCTGGGTATAAACATGCTTTAAGATATGGTTTAACAGGAGACCATATAGATGCTGAGGAAGCGTTAAGAATTGGGCTTGTTAATAATGTAATCCCTGATGAAGAATTGATTGACCATTGTTTTGGTATTGTGGAGAGGATAGCTTTGGTTTCACCTGAGACTGTGAAAATTAATCTTCAGGTAGCTACCATGGGCTTAGAGATGATGGGTTTAAGAAACGCATTAACTTTGAATACAGAACTAGGTGCTTTAGCACAGACATCTCAGCGCGAAGATTTTAGAAAATACTTAGATGATGCTCAGGAAACGGGTGGCATGCGAGGGTTTCTGCAAACGCGTGATGGCCCGTTTCAGCCAGAGCCATTTGGCCCAAGATCCAAAATACGTGAGGAATAAAATCGCGGATTCTTTTGCTCAAAACAATATTTAAATATCCTACTAATATATTAGGTCTTATATTAGTTGTTCTTTTGATTGCTTTGTTTGCTGGGTGCCAGCAAGAGCAAGCGGAAGACCAGTTGTTTTTGGAAGACGGATCAATCAAGCCAAGGGTTATAACGACCGTTTCTCCAATTACTAGTATTGTAGAAGCAGTTGGAGGGGAACGAATAACTCTGAAAGGGATTGTCCCCGAAGGGGTTAATTCGCATACGTTTGATCCTCCGCCGTCTACGGCTATCGCCTTTTCTAATGCAGATATTATTTTTTTGAATGGCCTTTATCTTGAAGAACCTGCTCTAGATATGGCTTTAAAGAATAAAAGAGAAGAATCTAAAATGGTTTTATTAGGTAATAGAACACTTGAAAAACCTAATTGGATATATGACTTTTCGTTTCCTGAAGCACAAGGTGTTCCTAACCCTCATCTTTGGACCGATCCGATACTTGCGTTGGAATATGCATTAATAGTTTATGAAGAGCTATCAACTTTAGATCCTTTAGGCGAAACTTATTATCAATCTAATTATAAAAATTTTGAAGCGCGTATCCTTGCCCTTGATTCTCAAATAAAAATTGCAGTCCTGAGTATTCCAGAAGGCAACCGAAAGCTATTAACTTATCATGATTCTTTTCCATATTTTGCAAAGAGGTATGGTTTCATAGTAATTGCAGCCGTTCAACCTTCTGATTTTACTGAACCCTCCGCGAGAGAGGTTGCTCAACTGATTGATCAAGTCAGGTTAGAAAAGGTACCTGCAATTTTTGGGTCTAATGCTTTTCCAAGCCCAGTTATGAGTCAGATAGCGCAGGAAACAGAGATCTCTTTTGTAGATGATCTGAGAGATGATGATTTGCCAGGCGGCCAAGGTGATATTGGACATTCCTATCTAGGGTTAATGGTGGAAAATGTTCGAACTATCGTCATGGCTTTGGGTGGTGATGCTCAGGGTTTACAATACGTAGATACCAGCCCAATTTTTGAAGGTAAAAGTCAGGTGATATATCCCTAATGTTGCACGAAGAACCTCATAAATATACCGACAATAATCCCATAGTAAGGTTTGTTGATGTTACTAGTACTATAAGCGGAAAGATTGTGCTGGAGAAAATTGATTTAAGTATAACTAGAGGCGATTTTGTTGGGCTATTGGGTCCTAGTGGTTCAGGCAAAACTACATTATTACGGACGATCATGGGATTGACCAATGTTCCGAGCGGTAAAATATTTATGAGTGGAGAAGCTATTGATGCGGCGAGACCAACAATTGGTTACATGCCTCAAATGTCTAGCATAAATTGGAATTTCCCTATAACAGTTGAGCAAACTGTTTTAATGGGAACAATTTCGAAAAATAAACTATATCCGTGGTTTTCAAAGAATGCAAAAAAAGCAGCGTTCGAAATTATGGAAAGAATGGGCATAATTGATGTTCGCTCGAACCATGTAAGTGAACTTTCTGGAGGGCAGAAGCAGAGAGTTTTATTATCGCGATCATTGATCAACAAGCCGCACCTTTTGTTGCTTGATGAACCGACAACTGGAATTGATATAAAAACCAGAGATGAAGTCATGCACCTTTTGCATGAGGTCAATCATCAGGATGTAACAATTATTATGGCTACTCACGAAATTAATGCGGTAGCAGCCCATTTGCCTAGAGTAATTTGTCTTAATAAAAATATAATTGCAGACGGAGCGCCTAAAGATGTATTTACCGTCGATATATTAACAGAAACATATGGAGCACCTATACACGTAACTCGTTATAAAGGATTACCAATAGTTGCAGAGTCGCCGCATGGTTTCAACGGAATGAAAAGATAGTTAGATAATATGTTTTTACCTTTTGAATATGATTTTTTTGTACGAGCAATTATTGCGGGTACTCTTGTTGGCGCATTGTGTGGTCTTATAGGTGTTTATGTTGTTTTAAGAAGGATGGCGTATATCGGTCATGGCCTTGCTCATTCGATATTTGGAGGGGCAGTTGTGAGCTACATAATATCCATCAATTTTTTTATCGGTGCAAGTCTCTGGGGATTTTTGTCGGCGATGCTAATAACTTTTACATCAAGAAAAAAAAATATTAGTACAGATTCCTCTATAGGTATAATCACAACCGCAAGCTTTGCTTTAGGCGTGGCTTTAATTAGCAGATATAGTGGATTTACAAGAAGTTTTGATGCCGCACTTTTTGGAAACATTCTGGGTATTAGTGCGCTTGAGTTATACTCAGTGATTTTTGTCGTTATTTCAGTGTCTATAGTGGTCACGCTATGTTATAAATATTTACTATTTACTACGTTTGATCCAGAAAGTTCCGAATATTATGGGGTTCATACAGGGCTGCTAGATGGTATATTCTCACTGATATTAGCAGCTACAGTTGTTGTTTCTTTGCAAATCCTAGGGGTTACTATGATTGCTGCCACGATTGTAATTCCTCCAGTTATTGCTCGTATGCTTACAAATGATTTTAATAAAATGATGATAATATCAGTACTAACTGGTGCGTTTTGTGGATTAGTTGGTTTGTATATCAGTTTTTATTTGGATGTTTCATCTGGTCCTGCTGTAGTTCTTTTCTCATCATTCTTATTTATTCTCTCTTTGATTTATTCGGCTATTAAAGAGAGATTATTATTCAAGAGCGACCCCCATTTATGACTAATGATGGAATAAGAATGACTAAAAAAATATTTGACCCAAAAGTTGCTTTAGAACTGTTAAGCGATATTGATGGCGATATAAAAACTATCATAGAACAGTATGGTTATCCTCCCGATCGTTCGCGTCCAGCGGATTTTGGGACATTGGCACATATTATTGTTGGCCAGCAAATTTCTACCTCCGCTGCTATGAGCATATGGAAGCGGCTTGTTGATATAGACGTTCAAGATGCCAATAAAATATCTAAATTGAAACCGGAAGATATGATGGTCACTGGTTTATCACGCCGTAAAGGTGAATATATAATTGGAATTGCTAACGAAATTGTGTCTGGTAGCCTGGATCTTGATTCCCTAAATAAACTCCAAGGAGAAGAAGTGAAAGAGCGCTTAATTTCTATACGTGGTGTTGGGGCATGGACCGCTGACAACTATAGATTATTTGCGCTGGGTGATATGGATGCATGGCCTGCAAATGATGTTGCGTTGCAAGGCGGTATGAAAATTGTAAAATCTTTGGATGATCGCCCTAATCGGGAACAAATGGAATCATTTGGTCAAAACTGGCGCCCTTATAGAGGCGCAGCAGCACTACTTTTGTGGCATGTATACGGAGTAGTGGTAAAAAAATAGAGATTCCGAGCATCTAAATTTTTGGGAATTCCAGGCGTATAATTTATTATTTTGTAGGTTTAAATCCAAGGATACGCGTAGAAAATTTGAACTCGCCTATCCATAAATGGGTTCCATCCCATCCTACCGTGTTAGCCATTTTTATAGAGTTAGCTGCTTTTGTCCCTTTTCCAGTACCTAAAATATTTTTCGGGATCATTCCTGCTAATGCTGATTCTATAGAATCCCATCCTAATACTTGATTGTCAGCCTGTTGGGTTATGAAAAAGCCAATATCTGTGAAGACTGCACTTTGAGGGAAGGCATTGTATCTGGGTATACTTTGTAATTTTCCTGTAGCAAGGTCTGTGAATTTTATGGCCTTAACATGAAACCTGTCTGCGGGGTAACCAGAAATTACTAACCACTCATTATTCGCGTCTAAACGCCCTGGGCCTTGAGGTACATCTAATGTATAAATTGGTTCATCATTCTCATTTGGAATTCCTTCCCATACCCAAACTTTTTTAGCATTTTCACTTGCTAGTGCGAAATATTTTCCGTTGTAAGCAACGCCTCGTAAATCTTTAAGATCAATAGAGCCTATAGTGCCATCAATTGTTATCTCTGGTAATTCCCCTGTTCCGTCAAAATCTTTCCAGCCATATATGCCTTTTTGCCCTGCTAAAAGCACTGTATTTTCATACACTGCTATATCCCATGGAGCATTTTCAAATCTACGATAAAATAAGTCTGGTATTGCTCCAGATTCTCCCGGTATTTTGTTCCATACTGACAGGGATCTATCAAAATCAGAGGCTACAAATAATCTTTCGCCATTTGATGCAGGTACACCATTTTGAATAATCCAGTTCGCGTAATATGGATTAATTGATGGATCGCTTGTTCCTAGCGCCCAGTCAGGTTTTATATCTGGGCCTGTAGGAAGTTGATTAAAAACAGATACTCTTCCTCCATTGTATTCAACTATGAAAAGTTTTCCATCAACATAAACCGCGTCGTTACCATCTCCTCCTAACCAAGTATGCCCAACTCCTGGTAGAACAGGAATGAACCCTTTGGCTTCCTCAGTAGTTTTAGGTAACGTATTCCACCACTTAAGGCTCTCTCCACCCTGAGCTATGGTTATTAAAGATTGATTTACTATTGTTCCTCCAACCCAACCATTGAGGCATGCATCTGGAGCTTGATTCGTTTTTGTGGGCCAACTCGCCCATATATGGCTATTGGAGCCATCTCTACATTCGGTTTTTCCGTTTTCATCACCTGTTAAAATATATTCGCCATTGGAGACAATCATTCGTGGTGTACCTACACTTGCATGTTTTACAGTTAAGTCTGGTTGAATTAACCCTGAACTTGGAAAAGAATTCCATATAATGATTTTACTGCCGTTATCGCCACCACTTGTTACTGACACGGCTACCTTTGTTCCATCAGTCCATGCTCCCCAAGGCCACGCTCCTTGAGTACCTATTAAAGAATCAATATTAATTTCAAAATCTGCTGGCTGGCCAGATTGGGTAGGGAATTCGGACCACACTAATACACGATTATTATTTGAATCTGCTACTAACATTTTACCCTGAGGAGATATGCTTACTTGCCCTGGAAAATCAAGTTGTGAAAGGCTATTTCCTTCCATATGAGTATCAAAATTATCTTGCCCTATAACTAAATCAGGCAAACTATTGCTACTTGGGATAGATTCCCAGATTAATATACGATTATTGTTTCTATCTGTTACTGCTAGACGTGTTCCATCCGATGCAATCGATACCGGGTGATCTAAAATATTCCCTCCGCCTGATTTATTAAAGCCATATCCAGATAATAATAACGATGCATCTTGGTTAGTGCTAAATGAATCTAGAGACGAAGGAATTGCTAAAGAATAATCTGTAGATTGTTTAGTTACTTTTAAAGAGTAACGAGGCCCCATGGGACTGGCGCTTATTCTCTGTTGTTCTTCTGGTTGATTAGTGTCTGGGTGTTCTTGTCGCATTCCTGGTTGATTAGTCGGCGGGTGTTCTTGTCGCATTCCTGGTTGATTAGTCGGCGGGTATTCTTGTCGCATTCCTGGTTGATTAGTCGGCGGGTATTCTTGTCGCATTCCTGGTTGATTAGTCGGCGGGTGTTCTTGTCGCATTCCTGGTTGATTAGTCGGCGGGTGTTCTTGTCGCATTCCTGATTGATTAGTCGGCGGGTGTTCTTGTCGCATTCCTGATTGATTAGTCGGCGGGTGTTCTTGTCGCATTCCTGATTGATTAGTCGGCGGGTGTTCTTGTCGCATTCCTGGTTGATTAGTCGGCGGGTATTCTTGTCGCATTCCTGGTTGATTAGTCGGCGGGTATTCTTGTCGCATTCCTGATTGGTTAGTTGAGGGCATGGTCTCTTGAGAGTTACTAGAACAGGATAAGGAAAATATTAATAAAAATAAGCAAGAAGATAACCCAAAAATTGAACTTCTCATAAATAGCATAATTCTCGTTTACTCAATGTAGTGTGGAGCGGGAGACGAGATTCGAACTCGCGACAACCTGCTTGGAAGGCAGGGACTCTACCACTGAGTTACTCCCGCTCAGCAGACGTCATTTTACCCCTTTTTTACTATGTAGCCAAGAACGATATGTTTA
>Ga0310344_10000337_pt1 | contig 37421 bp, 32 predicted proteins | sample HC15DNA20200_MG_FD_203801 | JGI IMG/M metagenome (GOLD analysis project Ga0310344, IMG submission 203801) | Marine microbial communities from station ALOHA, North Pacific Subtropical Gyre - HC15-DNA-20-200_MG | ecosystem: Environmental > Aquatic > Marine > Oceanic | place: Pacific Ocean: North...
CTATTTAGTGCCTGCGCTTCAATGGTCATGGTCGAATGAACTGCGCGTGGTTATATCCACAAATACTATTAATCTCCAGGACCAAATAGTAAAGAAGGATTTGCCATCCCTTCGAAAGATCATGGACATCCCTTTCCGGGTGGCTCTATTGAAGGGACGCTCGAATTATGTTTGCCCTCGGAGGTTTGACAACCTTAGGCGGCGCGGACCTCGTGACACTGCTGAGATGAATGTTCTAGCGAAATTGCTGACATGGCTGCCAAATTCAAGCACCGGAGATCGAGCTGAAATTACTCTTACCGGACCAGCTGAGAATAGTGTCTGGATGCGGATTTCTGCCCAGGACGAGGGTTGTACAACCGATCGTTGTGCCACCCAGATGGGTGGCACTTGTCCTTTTTATAGAGCACGCAGAGCCGCTGATAGTGCTCATGTTATTGTTGTCAATCATGCTCTGTTGCTCTCCGATGTGGCCTCCGAAAACCGTGTTCTTCCCGATTATCATTACCTAGTTCTCGATGAGGCCCATCACTTGGAGGCAGCCACCACCGAGGGCTTGAGCTTCGTCGCACGGCAGCGTGACTTCGAAGGGAGCCTTCGAGAACTTGGCGGCCCTGGCAACGGTCTTCTTGGGGCGGCTATAAAACTCTGCGCTACTGCTATGACTAAGAGTATTTTCCAGGTTTTGGAAACAAGGGTTGCACATGCGAATCAAGCCCTCACGGCGTCATTGCTTCATTCTGAAAGTTTTTTCCATGCCCTAGAAAACTTTGCCATCGAGGCTGATGACAATAGCAACCCGGTCTATGATAAGCGTGTGCTCATTGTGCGGAGTGCGCGGGCTAGTGCTGCATGGGAGCAGGTTGAAAAAGCATGGGAGAATTTGCACCATAGCCTAACTCCGGTTATTGAAAATCTTGTGGCGATTTCTCGGCAACTTTTAGAAGCTGAGTTAATCGAAGTGGACGAGCGCGAGAAGCTGGCGGCGAGTCTGAGTGCCGCTGCTCATCGAGGAATGGATTTTGACGCTCGTGTGAATGGATTAGTGACCAAGGACGAGGCTAATCAAATATGCTGGGTAGAGCTTTCCAGGGATGTTAAGAAGCTGGCGCTCCGGAGTGCGCCACTTGACGTGGGACCATTGGTTGAAGAGCATCTCTGGTTCGACAAGGATGTGGTAGTGATGACCTCAGCAACGCTCAGAACTGCTGGTGATGCTGATGCTGATGACTTTAATTATATTAAGGAGCGTCTGCGCGCACAAGATGCCGATGATCTTGCGGTGGGATCACCGTTTGACTATGAGAATAGCACCCTGTTGTACATGCCAGATGATATTCCAGAGCCATATGATAAGGAGGGCTATCAGCGGAGTCTCGAGACGGGGATTACAAATATGTGCACCGCGACTGGAGGGCGGACTCTGGTTCTGTTTACATCGCACGCGCAGTTGCGTGATACTGCACATGCAATCCAAGGGCCTCTTGAGCGCGAGGGTATTCAGGTGTACGCTCAGACAGGCAGTGCTTCACGGCATCAACTACTGCAGGCTTTCAGTGAGGCAGACAAGGCTGTATTGCTTGGAGCACGGAGTTTTTGGGAGGGCGTGGATGTTCCTGGGCCTTCACTCTCTGTATTGGCAATCGCGCGACTACCGTTCGATGTGCCCTCAGACCCAATTGTGAAGGCGCGAAGCGAGAGTTTTGACAATCCATTTTTGGATTACTCAGTTCCTGAGGCTGTATTGCGTTTTCGACAAGGTTTCGGTCGTCTGATTCGTAGTCGGACAGACCGAGGAGTGGTTGTGATTTTCGATCGCCGTGTTCTTAGCAAGAAGTATGGTAGGTTGTTTATAGATTCATTACCGGGATGCCAGAAAAAGAAAGATAAGCTTTCCCTCTTACCGGAGGTAGCTGCGAAGTGGATTGATGGCGACAAAGTTCGACTCGCTGAAGTTGGCGAAGAAGATGGCACTGAGTGAAACTGGAAAACCTCTGGGTGACATAGTGTCTGTCAGGACAGTCTGGTGGCTCCGCCTGTTAACCCCACCCGTTTTGGCACTGGCTCTCTACTCTCCGGTATTAAGGATGCCCTTCTTTTGGGATGATGTAGCAAATTTTTCCTTTCTGGAAGGCCGCTCTATGGCGTCCTTATGGTTTTCGGCAGCTGGCTTCCCATATTACCGTCCGCTGGGATTTTCTCTATTCCGGGTTTGGCAGTGGCTCTTCGGGGCAACGAACACTATGGCTTTTCATAGCCTGAATCTATTGGTGCTGACGTGCAACGGATGGATGCTTGGCCTTCTGGCGCTGCGATTGTGGCCCGATTCCACTGATGGTCGAAAAGCACTTGAGAGGGACAGTGAAGAAACGCTGGCGGCGGGTCTCTTCGCTTGGCTAGCAAGTACTCTGCTTTGCTCATTTCCTTTTGCCGCAATCGTTGTACCGTTGGTTGCTTCGCTCTTTCACTTACTGGTCACATCTCTAGTTCTGTTGGCAGGTTTGGCAACCCTCTGCTATTGGAGGGGAGGACACGGACTCTGGGCCCTTGTTATGGTTGTGTGTGCTGGATTGGCTCCCTTCGCCCATGAATCAGGTGTTGCAGCTGGACTTGCCTTGTCAGCTCTGTGGTTTGGTCTTGCTGTCAAAAGCGATGGAACAAAAAAATTGTCGATAAAAAATAGGTCGGGTCATTTAGTGCTAGTGGCCGTCGTCATGCTGAATGCAATATTCCCTCTTTGGTGGCGTATAGTGGATAAGATGCGGACCGAAAGTGGTTTGCCCAACGTGCGGCCGTTAGCTGAGTTATGGCATAATGCTGTATTTTTCTTGGATGCATTGACCTTTCCGGTGCAGCCGTTGTCTAGGCTGATGGCACAAGTATTGCCGTGGAAAGAGGTTTATTGGGTAACCATAGTAGGAATGTTAGCTCTTGGATGGGCTGCGATACTTTTGTGGCGCTCAGGAAATATACGTTTGTTGTTAGTGGGGATAAGCTTATTCGCTATATTATCGTTGCCAGCGATATTTACATTGCCGCAATTATATGTTGTGGTCAGCCCGCGCTTGACAGTGTTGCCTGCGGTTGGCGCGGCGTTACTTTGGGGCGGTGTGATCAGTGTTTTGGCATTGCGTAGTCGGCGCATTATGCTTATGTCCGTGCTCTTATCTGGCGCATTGCTTGTGGTACCGGTTCGTTACATACTGTCTAGGGTGAGTTTGCATACACGAGCTCTCGAGCCTGTTTGGGGCCTAGTCAGAGCGGCGCAGTCTTTTCCAAATGATAGTCACCTGGTGGTAAATGCGACTACTTGGCTGGCTCTCTCCGGACATACCTATCCGCTTGTGCACGATGGGGTGGTTGTTATTCCCGAATATCACAACCCGGGTGATCTGGCATCTATCCACACTGACGGTACAACTAGTATTGACGGGGTTAATTTCCCGTTGGTGGCAGAGGAGCCGGAGCGACATTATTATGATGTGTGGGGAGAGGTGCTGCACTGGGAGGCAATGGCGGAGCGCCTGCGTCAGTATGATCGTGTGTGGCTGACCACTTATGGTGACGGCCCACTTGGTTTTGTGGAAGTCGGAAATGTTTTGCCGCATCGTCAGGACACCGTTGGGGATGAGATGTTGGCTATCTTTGACGATGGTCGTATAGGGCTGCGCTCTGGTACGGCTCGTATGAGATTCGAAGATGAGGTGACGATTGAACTGCAGTGGGAGATGTACGAGGCGAGCAGCGAGGATGTTTTCGTGCATGCATTCGATTGTGGTGGAAAGTTGCTTGGAATGTCTGATGGGCCACCGCTCGGGCGTATGTTTCCTTTCTGGCTGTGGGTGGATGGGGAACGTGTGCGGGATGTTCGTAGAATTAGTATAGCTGATTGGCCGACTGACGGATGCATGCGTGTTGAGGTTGGTTTGTTCGATGTAAACAGTGGTGTACGTCTCGCTGTACGTGGCGCAGATGGCAAGACAAGGGACAATCATGCGTTGGTGCTAAATGTTGTGCCGAATTAGCCTAGAGTGATTGACGTTAATGCAGAATGACAGTTATAATCGCACACCGTACTCATTCATAGAATAGGCATGAGATGTAATGATAGACGTCAATCAATTACGTAAAGGCGTTACTTTTGAGTTGGATGATGCTATCTGGCGAGTGTTGGAATATGCGCATCACAAGCCAGGTCGTGGAAGTGCGACTATACGTACCAAGGCACGAAATCTGCGCACTGGTGCTACGGTAGAGCACACTTTCACCTCGGGTGACAATGTGCAGGATATCAGGCTGGATACTCGGCAAGCTCAGTACCTTTACAGTGACGGTGATCTTTATCATTTCATGGATGTGGAAACATTCGAGCAGTTGGTACTGAATGCTAGTGCGTTAAATGATGCGCTGCCATTTCTCACAGAGGGTATGCAGTTGGATGTTACCGAATACAATGGCGAGGCATTGGAGGTGGAATTACCAGTGACAGTGGATATGCAAGTGACGGAGGCAGAATCGGCTGTAAAGGGTGATACGGCCACTGGAGCAACTAAGAGCGTGCTTCTTTCGACAGGAATGCAGGTGCAGGTGCCGCTATTTGTGAAAGTGGGAGATATTATTCGTGTAGACACACGTACTCACAAATATATCGCTCGCGCGTGAAATGTAAATCTATTTTGAAAGCACTTCATGAAAACAGCGTTTGGGTCTGAGTGCAGCTACTATTATGAGGATTTACATCGTGGTCGCGAGATGCGTGAATGTAGGCTATTGCGGACAACACGTAAAAACTGGTCTTACCGCTTGTGTGAGCAATGCCCGGTGCCACGTTGGCAACAGTCCAACTCATGTGCCCATATGGCGTTTTCAGGTAATGCCAGCCGCGGGTTCTTAGGATTTGGAAGACGTATGGTGATCAGTGTGTGGTGTGACCAAGCTGCCGCAAAGGTTGATGAGCCAGAGATTGGCTGTGGGCAGTGTCATCTCGACAATCCATTCTTTCAGGTTTTAAAACATTCGGACTGAGTCTTTTTCTTGATTTTGTCTGAGAGGTGAAATATTTTGCCGAAAATATTTCAGGAAACGTCACGCAAGATTGCTATCTGTCATCCGAAGTTTATATCCAACTTCTCGCCACTGGGATTTTATTTGTTAATTTTGACAAGTATTGGACTGTAGGTTGAACATACTTGTGAAGTAAGCGGATATAGGATAAATTCTTACTGTTAGTTTCTCAAGTGCGTCGATGATTTGTTTGGGTTTCTATCAGCCACCTATTGGGTAAGCAATCTCAGCGCTCAGTAATTTAATGACCCATATAATGGGTGCAGCCCAGAATAAACCTGCTTCTAGCCAGGCCAACATTGGGTGAAATCCACGTCGTAGTATAGCTGAGAGAGGCCAGGAAATTACGAATACAGCAGCGCCCCACAATACAGAGATAGAGAGGATGGGTATCCATCCGGCGCTGTCAGGGCGTCCTGCTGAGATAAGGTGGAGGATGGTAATTGTTACCACAGCCATCAGTGAGCATTTGCCAGCGTATCTCCTTGAAACGTTGTGAGGATTCATAATGTCTGAACTATACACCTGATGTGGTGTTCCGACGACAGATAGACTTTACCAAATTGATTGCTTGTGTTTTCCACGACCTGAAACTAAGTGATGTCATTAAATCTACACGCGATTTTAGGTATTTTATTTGCCTCGCAATTCATTATGGAATCTGTTGTCTTACTCTAATAAACAAATGACATCTATTTTTTAAACAATGTTACCCATATGATTGCATCCAGGAACAGGCAGTGAAAAGTGATGTAGGCCAAGCCTGCTAGGGCAGCATATTTACTGGCTTGGGAAATTCCGTGTGCAACGGAAAGAGCGGCCACTCCCGTCATGACGCTCAGGGAAAGGGCAGTTATCCATAGAGATGTGACACATAGTATCCACCACGCACTTTCTCCACTGCGTATATAAGCAATCAATGATGGCATCCATAGAGTAGATGAGGATAAGAAGACAACGGTTAAGATTACTATGGGATTGAACCCCATAATTAGTGAATCTTGCCCAAATGCCATGGTCTCTCCCACAAAGAGGTTTACGTAGCAGAAAGCCAGATAACCAGCAGCTGCTAGAAACATTGAGATGGTGAAAGTGCCCCTCAGGGATCCTTGGATACCTCCCCATAAAGCATCACGGTGCTCTGGATAATTAGCAAGACACCATGCATAGCTTCCGAGAACTGCCACGCCTCCGAAAACATTTACTAGCGCAAGAATAATTTTTGTAGACACTTATTCCTTCCGTTGGACGTATATGATGTTGTTGATATTATACGTGATATTCACTACAAAATTTGTTGGCATGTGCATCCTGACTATATTGTTTGCTAGGCAAGTGTGTGGAATTAGTGCCACGAGAGTTTGTACGGGCGGCAAAACCTAAGGTTGCCTAGATGTGCTTCGCTTTACTATATAAGCTCCTGAAGGGTCGTGGGAAGAGCAGTGAAATTTTCCCATCCGTCTATGGTTATCACTCCGGCATCTTCGACAAAACATGGTGTCAACCCAGGTGCCTCGGCATTGGGTTCAATAGTAATAACCATGCCAGGTTCGATTACCGTGTGGTCATGTGGGGTAAGGAAAGGCATTTCGTGTTGGTTGAGGCCGATGCCGTGGCCAAGGCATGTGATTGATGGACACAATTGTTTGCTCTCTAAGTATTCGGATCCTAGACGGAAGACTTCTGATGCCCGCACCCCTGGTTTTAGTGCTTCTTGGACAACATGATAAGTTTCGAGTACCGCTCTATACACATGTTTTAGATCCTCACTGGCAGTGCCATTGACGATTGTCCTTGCAGTGTCAGACTTGTAGCCTTCGTAAGCTAAGCCAAAATCGTAAAAAGCAGATTGGCCGGGCAAGATTGGCTGATCGGCCGGCACATTGTACGCTGCTTCCTGGCCTTCAAAAAAGACGTGATTGAATACGAATGCTGCGCCCTCTCGATATACAGTTTCTAGTGTACGCTGAAAGATATGATATGGCGTGACCCCAACCTGAAAGTTCTCGAAGATTTCGCGGTACACTTGTTCATTAATCTTGTATGCTCGTCGTAGCCGCCTGATCTCCTCGGGGGTTTTCACGGATCGTAGCTCGAACAGCAAGTCGAACACATCCACAAACTTAGCGTGTTGCAAGCGTTTCTGGAGTGCGTTGAAATATGTGAGAGGTAGCCGGTTTTCCTCGATACCAATTGTGCTGTCTGACAAGCCTCTCTCTTCAATGGCCTCCACTACACAGTCTATCTGTGAAATCGCTTTCTTAGGTTCTAGGAACAATGATCTGGCATTGGGAGGTGGTTGATACCCATTTCTACTGTATCCTTTGATATCTTGAATCCAGGTCATATCTCTGAGTGCTTCGGTACGGTGATGGTATTCAACCATGAATTGACTCTGGCTAGAGTTCTGGGGCAGACCAACAAATATAAGGTAATCCCAACCGTCATATTCCTTTTCTAATGCGTGCAAGATAGCATGGTCCCAACCCCATACATGGGTGTACAAACCGGACAGGTAACCGGTGTTGACTTTGGAGGATGCCAAGATGAGGTCTATGCCCGCCTGTTCCATTCGTGATCTGGCTTTTTCTATGTCAAAGACTGGTGCCGCATTTTTCATGATATTTGCCTCCTATACTATCTCGAATAATGGGTCCGTCATTCGTTGATCAATTGGTCATTTGCAGGTGTACTGGAAGGATATGCTTTTTCTATATTCCTACATGGTAACTTGGCTATTGACTGTATGTGGCTTGTACTAGGTTTCCTAAACAGATCCTTGTCTAAAGTTGAAGGCAATGCTGTCATCAATGTATACGTGTCACTCGTACCACAATGTAGTTGCAGGTTGCCGAATCACTACATTTTGCAGAGTTCTCACAGCCAGTTCGAATCCTTCCTCAGAATCAATGAGAGGGTCCTCGTGTTCTATAGATATGACGTCATCATAACCTACCATACGAAGGGTGCTGACGAAGTCACGCCAGAATTTCTCTCCATGTCCATATCCGACCGTGCGAAACATCCAACTACGGTTCATATGATCTTGAAATGTTTTTGCATCGAGGACACCGTTAGCCCGCACATTTCGGTCTTCTAAACGACTGTCTTTGGCGTGTACGTGATAGATGATGTCTCCGAGTATCTGTATAACCTCCAAAACATCCATGGATTGCCAGAAAAGGTGGGATGGGTCTAGATTACACCCTACGACTTTTCCAACCGCATCGCGCAATCGGATTAACCCCTCTGGTTTAAAAACCATGTCTCCCGGATGCATTTCGAAGCACAACCGGACACCGTGATCTTCTGCGATCTTACCGTGTTCCTTCCAGTAAGGGATAAGTCTCTCTTCCCATTGCCATTCAAACATATCTATGTACTGGGACGGGTATGGGTAAAGTATCCAATTTGGCACTCTGTCTCCAGGGGCTGCTTCTGGTAGTCCAGCGAGAAGTGTCATTCTAGTAACGCCGATCTTGGCGGCCAACTTACAAGTGTCGCGAAAGTCTTGGTCGTAGACATCAGCAATATCTGGGTCAGGATGCAGTGGTTCGCCATGTATGGCCAATGCACTTATGTCAAGTTCAAACTCGGCCAGTATGTCCTGGAATTTGGCCAATGCTTTTTTGTCTGAGAGCAAATGTTTGGGATCACAGTGGTTCTTGGGGAAGTAGCCACCTGTTCCAATTTCGACAGATTGCAATCCAATTTGATGGATTTGCTGAGCGGCTTCTCGGAAAGACTGAGTATGAAAAACCGTGGTTAATGACCCGATGTGCATTCGCTACTCTCCGACCTTCAGTGGAGGGGCGAGCGAGGTTGATTGAACCTCATGCGCTTAGGCAGCGCATCTTCTTGTTACCCTATTCCAATATCGCGTAGATATTCTCTAGTCCGTTTGGCAATTGGCAAGGGTTTGTCGAAGGGAACTGGATACATATCCTGTTCTACTATTCCAAAACCATTGAAGTTGACTTCCTGTAGAACATCGCGTAAGGCAAGGTAGTCCATCATTCCTTTCGATGGCTCGCAGAATATTCCCATTTTCACCGCATGTGCGAATGGGATACCTTCGCTCTGAACTCGACGCTGGATGTCTTCGTCAACACTTTTGAAGTGCAAATATGCGATTCTCTCATGATGGCGTCGTATGAAGCTTACTGGGTCGATACCGCGATAGGCAAAATGACCAGTATCTAGTCCAAGAGACACGCGCGCTGGGTCGGTCTGCTCTAGTAGTGTCTCGAGTTGATCCTCGTAGGCCACATGTGTGTCTGGACTGGAATGGAAAGCCAAAGTCAGATCAAACTCTTCGCGCACAATATCGGCGACCTTGTGAGTTGTGTCGATTAACCTATTCCAGTCGTCCTCATCCAAGAATTCTGGGGCTATGCGCTCGCCTGTAAACCAGTCCGTGGTGACGTCATCAATGAGCACCATGAATTTTCCTCCTACCGACGCAAGGAGTTCTCCCCCGCCCAGAACCTGCCTTTCCACTTCTGGCCATAAGGATGGATCCTCTAGGTTGGCCAGAGTGAACGTCCCCGACACTTTCAAGCCGCGCTGAGACAGTTCTGCACGCAGTGTTTCTGGATTGGTGGGTAGGTAGCCGTACGGTCCTAGCTCGATCCACTCATAACCGGCTTCTACAACTTCATCCAAGAAACGATCCCAAGGGATTTGTCTCGGGTCATCCGCAAACCATACTCCCCATGAATCGGGGCCAGTACCGACTTTAACGTTCATTGATCTTATTCCTTAAGTCTCGTTGATTAGTACGTTGATTAGTACGTTGATTAATACATTGTACAATGACTCGGATAATTCAGGTAGTCACTGGAAGATGAACAGCAATTGGATAGGTGCACAAAACTTTACCAGTTGTGATTGGTTGCTAAAGGCACGAAGCGTGGAAGGGTCTGCTGATGGATCTGTACATAAATACGTTACCGACGTGTGGTCGGAGTGTGTTGCATTGCATTGTATAATTTATTTCTACCAAATAGTAACTAATAATAAAGGATGAAGAGGTACTCATGGACATAATAAACAAAATGAGTGGTCCCGGAAGATATCTAATTGGCGAGGAAGAGAAGCAGGAAATCCTGGATGTGTTAGATACCGGACATCTTTTTAGGTTTGGAGGTGAAAGCGATCCTCAATACAAACATAAAGTGGTCTCCTTTGAAGATGAATTAAAGGCGCATTTGGGATCGGAACATTGTCTTGCCCTTACTGGTGGCAGTGTCGGTCTACTTACTTCACTTGCGGCATTGGGGATAGGACCAGGAGATGATGTCATCGTTCCCGGTTATACTTTTGTTGCCTCTATTTCTGCCATCATCTGGGCCAGAGCAGTGCCAATCCTGGCTGAGATCGATGAGTCTCTGACGATTGATCCGGATGATATCGAAAAGAAAATTACGGACAGGACTAAGGCAATTATGCCTGTACACATGTTGGGCAACCCATGTGACATGGACAGAATTATGTCAATAGCACGTAAACATAATTTGCATGTAGTTGAAGATTGTGCTCAAGCGCTTGGCGCCTCCTACAGAGGCAGAAAAGTCGGCACTATAGGAGACATGGGAGCATACTCATTGAATCACATGAAAGTGATCAGTGCTGGCGATGGTGGGGCAATAACAACTAATGATTATGACTTATATCACCGAGCTTTTGGTGTGCATGACCAGGGTCATTTGCCCTCCAGGTATGGAGAGGAGATTGGTAAACGAGGCATCATTGGTCTTAATCTTCGGATGAATGAGTTGACCGGTGCTGTGGCTTTGGCGCAGGTTAGAAAACTTGACTACATTCTTTCTACGCTCAGGAGAAACAAGAAATTGCTAAAGGATATGATTAGTGATATTCTCGGGATTGGTTTCAGAAGAATTAATGACGAGGAAGAATGTGCGACGCTTCTCACTATCATGTTTGATGACAAGAAAATCGCTGATAAATTTGCGTCCAAGATTGGGAGTGGCAATATGTATGATTCGGGATGGCATGTATACAATCATATGGAACAGATTTTGAACAAGAAGATGCCGACCAATGTAGGCTGTCCGTTTGAATGTAAGGAACACGGCAAGGATGTCGAATATGCTCCTCATATGCTTCCGCAAACTGATGACATCTTGAGTAGATCTGTAAGCATCAGTATTGGGGTGGTTGACAAAGGTCTTGGATCAGCTTTTGGTATTAATCTCTTGTCAGACGAAGCAGAAATAGAGGCAGTCGCAGCAACAATTAGGAAGGCAATGCAGGAATTATAGTTTCACCTACATATTGATGTAGATGGAATTATATATTGGACGTTAATTGGTATTGCTGACTGACAACTGTACAGTTGTCAGTCAGCAATACTTGATATCATTATTGCGCTCAAGCATCGTTGACAGCTTCAGGTATCTCGTTCAAGTGCAGCTCGGCTAATTTGGCATCAGTCGGGACGCCCTGCTCGTTCCAGCCAGCTTCTTGGTAGTATAGTTTAAGGGCAGAGTCCACCTCTTCACGATCAAGAGCTTTGCCAACTAGGGCGCCATTCTGCAATGGTTCATACATGCGAGACGGTAGATTATCGTCGTCTGCATCAAAACCCTCACGCAAATTAAACATGCGCGCCATAGTGTTGGATCGTTCGGCTACTTTCATGAGGTCAACTAAGCTAATATCCCATCCAGTTGCGGCATTCACGTATTCTCGAAGTTTTTCAAGAGTTAACTCACCGATAGGTTGACCTACGAAGTCACACATTCCTACGCAGTTGTACAGGCTCCATACCATCTGTGTAGTGAAAAATGCCCTGACTTTTTTCGGTCCTAGGTCGAGTCTATCCACCGCCTCATTTAGACCAAGCTGACTGAATTCATTATGGGGATTATCGAATCCCTCATAAAATGGATCGTGAGGAGCTTCCATGTGATCCGCGCCAGTAGGTGATACCGCATAGGCGATGGCAAGTCCGCGCTTTCCGCGGGGTTCGTGCATCGGTAATTCTTGTCCCTTAACGTGCATTGCGAAGTGTTCGGATCCGTGGCCGAGTTGTGCAGCTGCTCGTTTAACTCCATCAGCAAGCAGGTCGCCAATACCCTCGCGCCGGGCGATTTTGTGGATCATCTGGAGTACGGCATCAGAGTTTCCCCACGTAAGGTCAATGCCGTCGACGTCTTCAGGTGTTAGAATGCCTTGCTCGTAGCACTCCATAGAAAAGGCAATTGTCGCGCCGGTGGATATGCTATCGAGCACATAGCGATTGATCCAATCAGATGCCTCGGCAACGGCTGGGAGGTCGTGACACCCACATAGCGATCCGTTTGCGGCAATAGTTTCGTATTCCATGCCACCATATTTAGCCGTCACTCCACGTTCTGGTACTTCCACTTCTCGCTTGCATGCTACTCCGCAGGCATAGCATGTACCGCGATTGACTAGGATGGTTTTGTTCATAGTCTGACCGGAAATCTCGTCTGCGTGCTCAAAGCTACCATCCCTAAAATTGTAAGACGGCAGGATGCCATCGCTGTCCAATATGTTCACTGAACGTGGTGTGCCAAGTTCATGCATTGTATCCTGGTCTTGGTCATAGACTTCACGGAACCATTTCAAAACGCTTCGACTCTGGTCTCGGTCTGCTGTAGTCAGTTTTTTTCTGCCGCGCACGACTATTGCTTTCAGATTTTTACTACCCATAACAGCGCCAAGTCCTGACCTACCGTGAAAATGACGGAGTTGGTTGGTCATTGCTGCAAAACGCACCCCGTTCTCGCCGGCTATACCGGTTTGCAAGACACGTATGCGCTTGTCACCAAGCTCTTCCACGAGACCATCCTGTACCTCACCAGAGAGTTGTCCCCAATAGGAACGTGCGTCCCGGAACTCACAGTCATCATCGCGAACAAATAGATATACTGGTTTCTCTGCGCGGCCGTGGACGATGATGCCATCGAATCCTGTCGCCTTCAATTCTGGACCCCAATACCCACCCGCTTCTGACTCTCCAAACCCATCTGTTAGGGGCGATTTTGCCGCCGCAGTGTAGCGGTTTGCTCCGGACAGTGGAAGGCCATTGATTACACTGGTCATGAAGACAAGCACGTTTTGGGCGCTAAGTGCGTCTACTCCGGCAGGGAGTTCTCTCATCAGAAAATAGGAGGCGAGGGCGCTTCCACCCAAATATGAGCGGTAGATACTTTCCTCCAACTCTTCTGCCCACCAACTCTCTTTTGCCAGATCTACGTGCAATACTTGACCGTTGTATCCATTTCGCATGGTTGTTGTCTCCCTATTCCTGAATCACCAAAGTCAGATGACACCAGCGTGTCGTTCATACGATTGTACCATTACTCGTACTCTAAAAATAAGCGAAGCAACCTTTACTCTTCTGATTATCTATTTAGATGTTTCCTCTCTAAAAGCGGTCACGTTGGTTTGTGCAGCCCTAGTCATCATTGCATAATCTGGGAGGGAAGCAAGCCAAGTGTATCCTTCAGAAATACATTTGCGCAGGTGGTTCTGGTCAGAAAACCCAGTACCGACAGCTACACCTGACTCACGACCTACTCTTCGAACTCGCTCTACGATCGCATCGGTTTCTGCAAAAGGCATGTCAATAGGATTTAGACCATGAGACAAACAGAGGTCCCACATCCCCAGAAAAAGTACGTCTAGACCCGGTACAGCAGCTATTTCTTCTATGTTGTCTATGGCTTCTTTTGTTTCTACAATCAGACTTACCAACATGTTGTCGTTGGCATTATCCATATAAGTCTTGTTGTCCATGGTATATTTTGTGGGTCTCAATCCCCCCCAACTACGTGTACCCTGAGGCGGATAGCGTGTTGCCCGTACTATGTTTTCTACCTCTTCAGCAGTACGTACCATCGGAACAAGTACTCCCATGCCACCTAGATCTAAAGCCCGTTGGATATGTAGTGGTTCGGACGATGGAACTCGAATTACAGGAATCGCATCCCCGCTACTCATGGCCATGAGTATTTGTTTGACATCAGCCCAATCAACACCGTTGTGTTCTGTCTCAACGACTATCCAATCGTATCCTGCATGCCCAAGTAATTCTGCAACAGTGGTGCTTTCCATTCCCATGAAAACCCCCAGTGTTGGTTCACCTCTCGACAATTTTTGCTTGACTAAATTTTCTTTCATTATCCTCGATCCTTATTTATCTAGTATATGCTCAATCATTAGTGATTTCTTCAAATCTTTAGCAAGTCATTAAGGTAGCCACGAATCTTCCGCGGGTATTACTGACCATTTTCCTAGGGCTTCTCGTAACTCAGGCAGGTCATTCCAACTTGTGCAAATTACGCAAAACATATTGATGACTTCATCACTGTCGTTCTCCACGACATGATGGTACCCCTTAGGAACGAAAATCACATCTCCAGCTCTAAATCGGTTCGGTTCGCCATTGAGGTAAACAATCCCGCTTCCAGCAATTACGTAGGCAAGTTCATCTACTTCCGGGTGGATTTCACCCTCGCCAGCAGGCACGTGGGGCCCCATTGAGAATAAAGTGGCAGCGCACTCAGAAGCGCCACAGGTGTCATTTGTAATTAATGCGCTATTCTGCATACTCGCAGCATCATCCTGCACGAGTGGAACATCAGCGATACTATGCACGAATTTCTTTTTGGACATTGGAATATTGACCCTTCCCTAATTATTATGTTGATAACATATTTTACATTTGGCGGAAATGTTGCGCAAGCAAGCTTGGATCCGTCAAATATTCGTTTTAATCTCCGCCAATTAGTGAATGCGCTATAAGCAAACTTCTGGTTAGATGAATTGCTCTGCCTTGCCTGCAGCTGGTAATATTTTTATATTACACACGGTGCCCTATTTTTTCAATAGGCCGAATCTCAGAAGATCTAATGATAGATGTGGGTTGTACATTAGATATGCTGAATGCTGACTAGCTACGTAGACATCCTCCAAATTAGGTGCTGAGCGAGAAAGTGCTGTTGTATGCAGATAGCGTCATCGTCTTCTACAAATGACTGATAGCGATTTCCGTGGAATTGTGCTCGGCACCACAACATTATCTGCTAGTGTACAATTTACGATTATTTGATGATAATGGGCATGCTAGCATACCCATTAAATGCTGGTAATCAATTGTTACTCGTAACAAAGTCTTAGCAGGCTAGCGCAAGTATATTTCTTCAACTAACCTGCTTCGTGTAAAAGGTGCCAACAGTCGATTTGTATAGCTCTGAGAATCGCAATATATTGGTATGGGCATGGTACCGAATTATGTTGAATAGTTGATTTTTGCCGCTCAAATGTCTATGATCACAGACACTTATTTTGGAGGGATTAGTTATGTATCAAATAGTACTTCTCGACAAACCGACGAGTCAAGTCACTGAGGCACTAAGTGGACGTGCTGAAGCACATATAGTAGATCCAGATCGAAACAACCTTGCTCAATTACTAGAAATCGCCGAGGGTATTTTTGTGCGCTTAACGCCGGTCACTGATGACGTTCTTGCTAAGGCACCGAAATTGAGAGTTATTGGGCGTCATGGGGCAGGATTTGACACTGTCGACATCGCAGCTGCTACGCGTCGGAAGATTCCAGTTGTGTTTACACCAAATGCCAACTCTGATGCTGTTGCAGAACATACAGTGATGCTCATGATGTCGGCGGCGCGCCGATTGATCGACTTGGACGAGACTATACATAGAGGAGAGTATCGTCGTGAGCCTTATCTAGCAGGAACAGAGCTTCATGGTAAAACAGTGGGAATCATTGGTTTTGGCAATATCGGTCGTAAAGTGGGTCAGTTGTGCAGCCAAGGATTTGGAATGCGAGTCATTGTTTACGACCCGTTCGTGCCTATTGGGCAATTGCCTGATCACATCACACATGTTGAGAAAATGGAGGAATTGCTGTGTAAGGTCGATTTTCTGACATTACATATGCCTTTGTCAGATGAGACTTACCATTTGATTGACTCCGAGCGTCTTTCCCAGATTAAGGAGAATGCTATTTTGGTCAATGCGGCCCGTGGCGGATTGGTGGATGAACATGCTTTAGCCCAGGCTTTGGACCGTGGTCATTTGGCCGGGGCAGGCCTAGATGTTTATGAAGAAGAACCTCTACAAGCTGACAATCCCCTTTTAAAGGTGGATAGACACAAGATTGTAATGACCCCTCATTGTGCTGGCCTAACTGATCGTGCTATGCAGCGTATGGCAGACATGGTGTGCAGCGGAATTTTCGCTGTGTTAGATGGCGAGCATCCATCTAATGTGGTAAATCCTCAGGTGTGGAGTGGTTGATACTAGAATGGTGGCCAGGATTGATTTCAGATATAAATGTGATGCTTCAGGATATGGATATGAAACATGCTAGTCGATAGTCATCTTCATGTATGGCGTAGTTCTCAGGATTACCCTGAACCTGCTGCTACTGCGGTAAGTTCGTATTCAGACGTGCCACTCGAACTGTGGCGGCAGTACATGGATGAGTACAGTATAGATCGGGCAATCCTCGTGCAGCCTGTGTATCCTGGAGAAGACAATAGCTTTGTAGCCGATTGTGCTGCGTCGGATTCTGATCGTCTAGCGGCGGTATGTGTAGTGGATCCTTCAAATCCTAATGCACCTGACAAACTGGAGTACTGGGCATCTGAACGAGGTTGTAAGGGTGTGCGTCTTAGGCCTAGGATAATGGGTGAAGATACTACCTTTGGAGATCCAACTACTTACAGATTGTGGGAACGTGCAAGCGTCCTAAATCTCGTCGTGAGCTTGCTAGCCAGCCCAGAACATCTATCTATGACGGCATTGTTGGCGGAGCGGTTTCCTGATGTCAATATTGTGATAGATCACATGGCGCATCCTGATGTTGAATCTGGCGTGTCCGCACCGGATTTTCGGGCACTTCTAGACTTGGCTAGATACCCACGTGTGTTTGTCAAAATCAGTGGTTATTATTACTTCTCTAAGGTGGGATATCCATATGCGGACTGTTGGGATTTTGTGCGTGCGCTGTATGATCAATTTGGATCCAGGCGGTTGATGTGGGGTAGTGACTTCCCGCATGTTCTATTGCAGTTAGGTTACCGTAGGTGTTTGATGTTGCAACAACGTTTATATCCATTCCTCAGTGAAGCTGACCTTGATCGGATTATGGGTGTCAATGCAGCGGATTTGTACTGGTAAACCACGTGGTGATATCCGAGTAATCCAGATAACCATGTATTATTGTATGTCGGAGGGTATTTCGCTATTATCAAATTATATTGCGTTCCAATCGGCTGATTTATTGGGTGTTTTTCCGAAGAACGATTTGTAACTTGTGGTGTGATTAGGACTGGCTTTGGCTCATGCTAGTAATATAGGCAGGTCATTTACCAAATAACCGTGTTTTTAGAAATTCATAGGGAGGCAGCTTGATGGGAAAAATTACCGACGTTACTCTTGACAAACTACGACAATTTGACACACCCACCATCTGTAACATAATAGAATTGTTTGACGTGCGTCCGCGAAATAGTGGCTATATGGACAGCCGTATAAAGGCATGTTTTCCTGACTTACCTCCCATGGTGGGTTTTGCTGCGACAGCGACGTTCAGGACTGATGCCCCTCCGATTAGTGGTGAAGCTTACGAATCTCTTCCCGCACAAGTTGAACGCTTTTCAGAGCTGTCTGGTCCGGCTGTTGTTGTCTTTCAGGATTTGGACGTACCAACAGCTGCGGCCACCTTTGGAGAAGTAATGTGCACTGCATACCAAGTGTTTGGAGCAGTTGGACTGATCACGAGTGGGGCGGGCCGAGATTTGGATCAAGTCAGAGATATTGATTTCCCGGCATTTACTGACGGCACCATTTGTGCTCATGGATATTGTCATATTCCACAGATTCATACACAGGTTCAAGTTGGCGGCATCGCCATTTCCCCAGATGACTTATTGCATGGTGACTGTAATGGAGTGACTATTATTCCCAAGGAAATTGCAGTCGATATCGCCGATGTTGGAGATGAATTTGTCAGCGCTGAGGAAGTAACCTTGGGGGCTTTGCGTGACAATCCAACAGTCGAGAAGTTTGCCGCCGCAAGATCTGAGGCTAATGAAATGGTTGCGCGACTACGTGAGCGGGTCAGATGACAATGTGGGCTTGTCGCAAAATTTCCCAGAACGAATGCAGGGTAAATACTGGCAGACTTGGAGAAAAAACAGAGTAGGTGATGATTGATGCGATGCTGAGAAATCAATCAGGGTCACACCGTCTCGGTAGTCGCCGGATTAGTGCAGATTGCGTCGACTGCCTTACAGTCGTTTAGAAGCACTAAGCCGTTGGTGTAGATAACGGAAGGACTGGTAGACCATTACCTGGCCTCTTCTGATAGAAGAGAATGATTGACATCTAGCTCTTGTGCTTCTTTCCGTATTGCACCCCAGGTCCCTTCATCTATCTTAACGCCGCTGGTTTCCCGTTTGGATTTTGCGCGAAATTCTGGCTCACCTGGGAACATGATTTCTGCGTTAGGAATTTCTGAATCTGGCTCTAGAGTCTTGATCCTTTCTTCAAATGTATCAATGGAATCATTGAAGACATCTTCATTTTGGAACAATGAAGGTTTGAGTGCCATCATGAATACACCATTCTCCAGTTGGTTGTATCCAGGGAAAATAGGTGTCATTGCGCCACTCAATATGCCGGCTAGTATTTCGACCATGATGCTTAATCCATAACCCTTGTGTCCCCCTAGTGGATACAAAGCTCCACCGTCATAAAGATCCTGAGGATCATTAGTTGGATGTCCATGTTTATCCATGACCCATCCATCTGGAATATTTTTGCCAGAGAAATTTGCGTGCCGAACTTTACCCTCAGCTACGGCGGAAGTTGCCATATCCAACACTATTGCAGGCTTAGAAGTTCTAGGGATTGCAATGGCAATCGGGTTGGTTCCCAATCCACGTTGTTTCGATCCATAAGGGGCAACTAGGCCACCAGGTCTGGAACCATTGGTCATAATGAGGCAAATAAATCCCGCGTTAGCAACCTGATTGGCCCACTCACCTAATCTGCCAATATGTGCTACTCGAAAAATCGTTGTTATTGCAACTCCGTTGTGCTCCCCGCCAGATATACAGGTTTCGACTGCTAATTGTGCGGCGACTTGTCCGAAGCACCACTGCCCGTCAATTTTTGTTACACATCCTTGTTGTTTTGTTACTAGCGGTTCTACATTCGTTCTAATTTCCTCTGCCGCAATCGCAGCGAGGTATTGTGGTACTCGCATTATGCCGTGAGAATCAAGACCACATAGGTTGCTATCTACTAAGGAATTACTGACGGTTTCAGCATGTTTTTTTGAGGCACCGGATGCAACGAATAGTGTCACGCAAAGGTCATGAAGTTCTGAGGCTAATACAATAGGCATGTTTTATCTACCCTTCTATTTTTTAGATAGTGATTAGATACTTATATTTCCATCCTACGTACCCGGTAAGAGGACGGTAAGAGGAAGACCCTTAAGTATCTAGACTCCGGAATTGTCGACAATCTTTGTTGTGTCAGATTTGCTTCCTGGAATGGACTGGATTAGTGTTTGTGTGTAAGGATGACTTGGCTTCAGGAATACTTTCTCCGTAGGTCCCTGCTCTACAATATCCCCTTTCTGCATCACATAAACACGAGACGTCAGATACCTAATAAGGTTGAGGTCATGAGATATAAAGATAATCGCCAGTTTTCTTTCTTCCTGCAGACGCCTGAGAAGATTTAGGAGTTGTGCTTGGGCAGATTGATCTATTGAAGACGTCGGTTCATCAGCTATGAGAATTTTGGGTTTAGGTGCTAGAGCCCGTGCCACGCTAACCCGTTGTCGTTGTCCACCGGAAAGATTACCCGGCAGTTGAGAGGCCTGGTCAGGTGGTATACCCACATCTCCAAGTAATTCAATGGCTTCATTCATCGCTGTGTTCTTCGAACAGCGAGTCCATACTTGGATTGCCTCAGCCACCGCGGTTTTGGCTGTAAGCATTGGATTTAGTGACGAGTAGGGGTCCTGAAAAACCATTTGCACCTTCCATCGGTCATTTTGAGAGATGCCTGCCGAATTTTGTACCGAATCTAAGGATTTATTCTCTAGTAATACATCTCCTTGATTAGGTGTTTGGAGACCAACCAGAACCCTGGCAAGGGTGGTCTTGCCGCTGCCGCTCTCACCTACTATCCCAATAGCCTCGTTCTCCCCTACTTTTACGCTAGCGCCTGAAACCGCATCAAAAGCATCGGATCCACGCCCGAACTTAACTGTAATATCACGGCACTCGAGCAGTGTATTGTTCAATCCGTAACCTCCATTCGATCGGAGTGTATACAGGCTGAGGCACGTTGTTCAATAGCCAATAGATCTGGCTGAAGTCCATCTTGACAGTCGAGATCGGCAATGGGGCATCGGGGCCAAAAACGACATCCATTTGGCCAATGACCTACGGAGACAGCATCTCCTGGAATAGATTCCAGTAAGTCGCCTGGTCGAGCTTTGTCCGTACGGGACGTGTTAAGTGCACGCGTGTACGGGTGATTAGGAGAGGAAATTAGATTCTCTGTTGGCCCAACTTCTACAGTTGCACCAGCATACATGACAGCCATCAGGCTGCACATTTCCTCAATTACAGCTAGATCATGAGACACAAGTAGCAGGGCCATACCAAGCTCTTCACGGAGTTCGTTTATTAGGGCGAGAATTTCACTTTGGACTGTGACGTCCAATGCAGTGGTAGGCTCGTCAGCAATCAATAGCTTGGGTCCTTGAGCAATGGCGGCAGCAATAATTACCCGCTGGCGCATTCCTCCCGAGAGTTGATGTGGTCGGGACCTCATGACTGCTGTAGGCCTAGGTATACGTACGCGCTCGAGAAGCCCCAATACTTCTCGACGAACTTCGGATTCGCTGCCCCCGGTCGAATGCTTGACGACTTCAGACAATTGCGATTTTATGGTGAGGATTGGATTTAGACCTGCCATGGAACTTTGTGGTATGTACCCGATCTGATGTCCTCTAAGTTTTCTCCACTCACTTTCTCCAAGGTTGGTAATAGGTTGTCCGGAAAATGTAATATTTCCGCCATTGATCACAGCGCCATGCCGAGCCAGGGTACCAATAAGTGTACGACATAGCATTGTCTTTCCAGACCCTGACTCACCAACCAATCCTAGAGAACCTTGTGGTTCCAAGATGAAGTCGGCAGTATCTATGACGGGCAAATTGATACCACTGCCAACTCTAAAGCTGACTCTCAGTTTATTGACACTGAGTAGCGGCGGTGATGATCCTGGATCGTGATTGATCATCTATCGCACCGCTTCTTTTCGATGTCTAGCCAACCCCTGTGCGAAAAGTGCAACGCCAATGGCTGTAAGAGAAAGAATAGCGCCTGGCCAAAGCACCAACCTAGGAGTGGTCTGCAGATAGATGCGTCCCTCTGCCAACATTCCTCCCCACTCAGGGGTTGGGGGTCTTACTCCCATACCTAGAAATGACAATCCACCTATTACTACTATAATGAAAACGAAATCACTGAGTCCATAAGCGATTGCCTCACTATACACATTGGGCATAATGTGCTTAGCTAGTATCCTGATCCTTGAGTATCCTAGTACTTTTGCAGCCTGAACAAATTCGCTTTCGTGTAGTTTTAGAGTCTTTGCGCGAGCCAATCGTGCGTATTGAGCCCACCGAGAAATCCAAATTGCATAAAGGAGACCATCCCATCCTCCTCCAAGCATCGTAATAATTGCTAGTACTAATACAATTTCAGGAAACGCAGTAAGAGCATTAATGAGGGCATCCCATAGTGCACCCGCTATCTTTCTCTCGGCAGCACCGGTCAGTACACCAATGAATGTACCTACGACAATCGGGACACTTGCCCCAAGAAGAGCAAGCACGATATCTAATCGCGCTGCTGCAAATGTCCGGACAAACAGATCTCGACCCATATGATCGGCACCGAATGGGAGGCTCATACTAGGAGGAGCGAGGGGGTCGGCGACAAATCCGGACGCATCATTAGGACTTGCAATGGGAACAATAATGCCAAGCAATATCACCAGGACAATAATCAAAATCCCGACGAGGGCCTCACGATTGAGTGTTTTCAAACTCATAGCAAAAGACATTATTTTAAGTTTGCGCGCGGATCTAGCCATGCATTTAGCAGGTCAGCGAGAAGCGTGGTGGCCACTACCAGTAATCCTGTGAGGGCCACGAAACCTTGAACAGCAGTATAGTCAAAGGCTCGGACAAATTCGATCAACGACATTCCTACTCCGGGCAAATTAAAGATGATTTCGATTAGAACTCCATAACTTACGACTGTGGCGGCAAAGTATCCTAAGGCTGCAATACACGGTGCTAGAGAAGGTCTGAGCAAGTAGTGCCACATGAATCTCAAAGGTTTCACACCTCGCACTATTGCAGCCTCGACGAATTCTTCTTCCATAGTGTCAATGACCGAAGCTTGTAAGATTCGGGCAAGCACCGGTGCCAAAAGAATGGAATTCGTGAGGGCGGGCGCAAACAAGGTTCGCAGGTTTTTCGGGAATTCTGGGTCATAGCCTGCGATCGGAACCAGGTCCAATTTCACTGCCAATAGCAGCAAGATTACTAGGCTCGTAAAGTAAATAGGTGTTGAGATTGCAATGGAAGTGGTAACACGGAAGAAATACCCAAACCATGTCCTATGGTACACAGCGGCGAGCAGCCCTAGCGGCAAAGCTAATACAAAGACCATTGCTACAGTGGAACCAGCAAGCCAAAGGGACACTGGTAGTCGACTGGCAATAATCTTGACCACCGATTGTCGCCTTAGAATCGATACGCCAAGGTCACCTTGAAATGCATTTGACATGTAGTCGACATACTGTTCCATTGGTGGTCTGTCTAATCCCAGTAGTTTTCTATATTCTTCTACTTGCCCCATACTGGCATTTTCGCCTAGAAGTACCATTGCTGGGTCACCTGGAATTAGACGTAGGAGAAAAAACACGATTGTCAGCAAAAAGAAGCTAACAAGTACTGCTTGCAGCACACGGGACACCAGAGAGTGTTGAAAAAAAGATCCTACCTGTTTGATGATTCCTTGCATTACTTTTAGTGACCCATCATCCTGACAAGATTGCGCACTGTGTGCTATTTTTCAAAAAAAACGTAGTAAGATAACTCTGAACCCTATCGTCTTAACACTTGATTTGAGGGATTATGTACAACTGAAATGTTTTTCTTTGTTTCATTTGAGAACAGCAAGATCTCATGAGTAGACACGACTATTTCTTGTACTCTGATTTAATGCGACTGATTAGCCCATTTGCATCCAAACCATAATGCTGGTATAGGTAGAATGGAGCTGCAATTTCCGAGTATTCATCTGCCGGAAAACCAATCCTGATCAATTCGACGTTTGCAATGTTCTGGTCTACCATGGTGTCGGCTACAGTCGTTGCGACGCCTCCCCGAGTACTGTGTTCTTCAGCAACAAAGACTTTGTCGACTGACTCTAGTTGCGACACCAGATTGTCAACATCCAGTGGATCTATGGTGTGCAAATCAACAACACTTAATTCCAAACCCCCATTTGATAATATTTCGGCAGCTTTCATCGCCTCAATCACCATAATTCCATTGGCAATTATTAGGCCATCTTTGCCCTGCCGCAATACAGACAATTTTCCATACTCCCAAGGCATGTCCGGTGTGTACACATCTGGATCTCTACCCCGTCCTAATCGAAAATATATAGGGCCTTCCACGTCAACAGTCTGTATTAGTGCTTGCTCGAAACTGTGTGCGTCGCAGGGGCATACAACACCGAGATTAGCGATTCCACGCATAATGCCGATGTCCTCAGTCGCATGGTGAGAAGAACCGTAATATCCGAATGATATACCCGTGTGATGACCTAACAGTCTTACTGGGAGATTGGTATAAGCAGCGCAAGTCCGTATCTGTTCGCAACACAACAATCCCAAAAAGGAGGCAAATGTGGCTACATATGTGATATGGCCTGTAGCTGCCATGCCGGCCGCCATACTGACCATGTTTTGCTCGGCAATACCAACATTGAAGAAACGGTCTGGGTGACGCTCTTCAAATTCTATGGTCCCGTTTGAATATTTTAAATCCGCAGTGAATACTGCAATCCTGTCATCTGAGTCAGCAATGTCGGATAACACTCTTCCTGCAACATGGGACGTGGCTTGAGCTGGGAGGTGACCTATGTGATACGATTCTTTGTCAAGTAGTTCCATATTACTCTCCTTCTGCCTCTTGAAGTTGTGCAACAGCATTCTCCGCATCTTTGCCTGCCAGAAGCCCTACATGCCACAGGCGAGTGCCTTCCATAAAGTCCAAACCTTTTCCTTTAACGGTTTTGGCAAGTATTAATTGTGGGGTCTGGCTGTCCTGCGGCAGGTTTTTGAACGTATCTACTAACTGATGGATGGAATGTCCGTCTATGACATGTACATTCCATCCGAATGCACTCCATTTGTCAGCTAAGGGCTCAATAGACATAATTTCCTCAGTGGCACCGTCCAGGGACAGCTCGTTTCTGTCTATTATTCCGACAAGATTGTCCACCTTAAACTGTGAAGCAGCTTGTGCGGCTTCCCATATCTGACCCTCATTTTGCTCACCATCGCCCATAATAACAAAAACGCGTGCAGGAGAATTGCGCAGTCGCAGTCCAAGTGCCATCCCTACTCCATTGGACAGATTGTGTCCAAGAGAGCCAGAACTAAAGTCTATACCGGGTATCTTCCGCATGTCCGGATGATCACCTAAGGCTGAACCTAGAAGAGCATATGAATCAAGCCAATCTTTTGGGAAGTAACCCAAGTCCGCTAGTATTGGATACAGCCCTACTGCCATGTGTCCTTTAGACATTAGGAAGCGATCGCGATCTGGCCAATCTGGATCATCTGATAATTTCATTTCGTGGTAATAGAGCACGGAAATGATTTCAGCCGCAGAAAATACCGATGTGTAATGTCCGCATTTTGCTATTTCAATGAGCCTGATAGTTTCAGTGCGCACGAAATTAGCTCGTTCCCGTAATCTTTCGTAATCTACCGCCATAACTTTTGTGTGCCTCCTCGGCCCTAGTGATGGGTTAGTCTTTTCTTTAGTTCTTCGAGAGTCAGGTCTTCACGATTGAGAAACTCAAAATAATCAATTTCATCTTGTTTTACTACTTGAGCTTGATCCGGTACGCGGTCGGCAATTTCTAGTGGAACGCTGATTAATCCGTTTTCATCTCCATGCAGTAAATCGCCCGTCGAAATTTCCATACCGCACACAGAAACAGTTATATCAACATCAAAAATTACTCCATAGCCATGAGATGCAACGCATCCGGGCGAAAAAACCTGGAATCCGGGCGCGCGCTCTGCAATTCCTTGTAAATCTCGCACGCCCATATCTGTAACTGCCCCAACTACACCTAGTCGGTCAAGCGCAGCGCAAAACATGTCACCAATGCAACAGCCGCGTAGGCGGTCATCACCTAGATTTTGAATCACCAGGATAGCGGGTTTCCGGCAAGCATCAAGAAGGTCAAGAGTTTTGTCCAATCCCAGAGGTCTTGTCTCCCCTGCGGAGGTTGTGACTTGAGTACAAGTGACTGCATATCCCACCATCGGGGCATCAGTTGGGATTTGTGCCTTCAACTCCAATGAAGCGTAGCCGACTACAGGGTCCCGCACTTCAAAGTGCTCGATAGCATTCGCGACTGTAGCGGTATCAAATCCAGATAATTTCTCAACCAGATCTGTATCCGATTGTTTCGGGGGAGTGTTCATGTTAGATCCTCAATACGTTGACGTATGAATGGTATGGTAAATGGCAGTAGTAAGCAAGCACGACAAGCAATGCTTATGGTTAGGGGACTTGGATTCCAACTAGTTTTCCTGCTTCTATTATCGATTCCCATATTTCCAGTTCCAACGGCACGCCATCCTTGGTTCTTTTCTGCCTTCTACGAGCCTCAAGATCTCCCGGAGCTAACACCTCTTTAAAGCCGTCTGCCGGTGGAACTTTGCGCACTCGTCGCTGCATTTCATCAGCTCTTTCCGCAAATTGGGAGAATGGCTGGAAGAGGTCCGCACGAAAGACAATGAATGTTACACCTTGATGACGAAGGATGTCCCCTGCCCTGCGGGCATCAACATATTCGTCTGACCCAGAAAATATTCTCCCTAAGAATTCTGCGCCCATCATTAAAGTGTAGCCTTTGTGTTTACCGAATGGGAGATGAGCACCGCCATTGAAGAAATCTTCAGGATCTGTCGTTTCATTACCATCTTTGTCTACAATGCATCCAGGGGGCAGTTGCTCGCCTTTCTCCCGGGCCTGGTTGACTTTCATGCCGGCGATGCCAGTTGTAGCCCAGTCGAACATCATTGGTGGCTCATCGCCACAGGGACTTCCTAGGGCCATCGGGTTAGTATGTAATATTGCGCTCCGACCCCCGTAAGGCACTGTAGCTTGAACGATTTCGCTGTAACCACCAGACAATACCATCGAAATCATACGATTTTCAGCTGCCATCTCAACATAATGACCCAAACGACCAGTATGATGAGTAGCTACAATGCTGACAACCGAAGACCCATGCTCTTTGGCTTTTTCAATGGCTACATTGGTTGCATATTTGGCTGCAACTTGCCCAAAAGTCCAGTTGCCTGTTATTAGAGCGGCGCTAGGCTCATTTACTATGATTTCGGGACTAGAGTCTGGCACCAAGGCCTCGTCCATTATGTTACGAACGTACTCCCGGACGTGGCAAACTCCATGTGTAACCACACCGCTGAGCTCAGCGCGCACCAGATGCTCAGCCACATCTCGCGCATTGTCTTCAGAAGCACCAGCAGCCACGAATATATCAGTGCTTATCTTCTCGAGTTCCTTAGCGCTTTTCAATATTGATTTTGTCATTAAATTGTCCTCTTTATGGTAAACATGCTAATCACCAATTACAACTAATTGCTTGACGGTTTTACCTCATAAAGTTCAGCCTTGACGCCAAGTGGCGTGTCAAAAAAGATATACCGAACTCTTTCATTTGTCGTTACAACCTCAGAGTCTATTGCTTGGACTTCTTCCGTGTCAAAAGTCACCCCGCCTCCTCTAAGTCTCTCAACAGTGGCATCTATGTCATCTACTTGCCAAGCTACATGAGTTGTCACGGAGTATTCTCCATCATCTTCGGCTTGCCAAAGCTCCAAGCCAGAATACCAAGCAACGGTGAACCCTGGTCTTACAACACTTCGCAACAGCGGCAAACCCAGTGTATTCTCAAGATATTCCCTAGCGGTTTTGAGGTTTGGCACGTCTAATCTCACATGCGTTTCGATTGGAGTTATCATGAATTGTATTATACCTTTTCATAAATTCTACAGATTTTGTTGACAATACACAAATCAATTTTCCCTAAAGTTTCATCTATTTTCATATTTTGTAAGTCAATAAATGGCAATCAATCTTTTTCAATTTGAACCGGTTGGTTTGTGGCAAGAGACTTCACAGCTGCTTCAACAATCATCTGTGCACGGTATCCGTCGTAAATGGTAACCAACGGAGGCTCGCCACTTAAGACGGCGTCGACAAAGAGGTTCATCTCGTGAGGATATGCCGCCGCATACTTTGGCATAAAGAAGTCGTCTGAAGCCCAATCTTCTTCTGATGATGGAATTAACCTGTCGAGCAAAATTCCATCTTCCCGAAAGTGCATCACGCTTGTTTCCGGGCGATTCTCTGCTCTCAACATGCCTTTTGAACCGAATACTTCAATGCGTTGGTCGTATCCATATTGAGTGCGCCAGATATTGCTGATGTGGCACATCTGGCCACTTTCCGTTCTAAGTGTGGTCATAGCTGCGTCTATTTCCCCTATCGGTTCAAACTCAGGCTCGACCAAACATGATCCGGAAACGTAAACTTCCACCGGCTCCTCACCTAGGAGTACACGCGCTAGATCAAAGTCATGGACAGTGGACTCCCGCAGCAAAGTGTACGGTGCAGTCTTGTGAGTTTCCTTGACGAGTTCCAGTATCGTGACGTGGATATCTCTATTAGTTAGCACTACAAGTTCGACTCTGCCGATTTGATTGGATTTAACCGCCTGAATAAGTTTGTAGTGGCTTGGCTCGAACCTTTTCATGAATCCCATGGCCGTAATAACGCCGGCTTTACTAATCTCCTCAATCGCGTGTCTCGCAGTTTCTATGTCTTCCGAAAGGGGCTTTTCAGTGAAAATTGCCTTGCCCGCACGAGCAGCCTCAATCACTAACTCAACATGAGAACTTGCGGGAGTAGTGATGATCACCGCATCGACATCTTCACTAGCCAATGCTGTTCGTATGTCAGGTGCTACTTGGGCACCCGAGCGCTCCGCAAGCTCCTTTGCGGCTTCAGGGATGACATCATACACATATCTCAGATTTGCTTTGTCATTGTCCAACAGTGTGCGGGCATGTAATTGCCCCATTCGACCAGCCCCGAAAATACAGAAACCTACCATATGTTGCCCTCCTTTAGACCACCGGTTATGCTAATCGGCTTAGGGTGTATTTTCCCTAATGAAAATTTTAGCTTATCTTATCGCAAGACTCGGTGCGATTCTCGAGAAACTTTTGAGCTGCCATGTGTGACTGTGCTACCAACATATTCTTTGACTCTCAACCCTTTGATATTCTGGACTATGTCTCCACTCATCGGACTTGCTTCCCATGTGGCGTCACCATATGTTACAGTTCCATCCCCTGTCCAGCCTGCTTGGTAAGCGTCTTCTTTTCCTATTAAGGTAGGCTCACTTAGCGCAGCGCCAATTCCATTAATATTGGGTATATACCTCCACCCGAGCCATGGGGTCTGATTATCTTGATCTGCCATCTTAGAAAGTTCGGCATCATCAATTTTGTGCCCCTGTTTTATGGTCATTGCAATTAGCATTGTGCTATTGTCCGTTGCCTCAACATGCCATTTACTATGATCAAATTCGGGGTCCATAATATCGGCAAACAATTTTGGGGCTCCCAGTAACTCGCGGCCACGAATGATTGGATAACAGTGATTTTCCCACAATACTAGGCCGTAATTACCCTTCTCAAAATCTTCTTTTCCGCGAAAAGATGCGGCCAAGTTCAGTCCGATTAGGTTATAACCACCACCGGCCAGTATATTTACCTGTCTGCACTGCATGTAAAACACGGTTACCGTCGGCTGATCATCGGGCTCGAATCCAGGGGGCAGCCTCTCCGCTATGGCGTCTTTCGTGCTCAGGTATGATGTTGACAATGTCCATACGTCGCCAAAAATTCCAGCTCTAACACGTGTACCGGTGTGCGGATCCAGTTGAGGTCTCACAGGACCACATCCAACCGGCATGAAATAAGCCTTAGTATCATCAAACTGCATATCGATAAATTACCTCCACTGTCCTACCCATAAGATACGTGCAGGTTTCAATGATTGATGGTTATATCTAGCTCTTATCGAAGAATACATTGACGTTCCAATTCTTGAAGATAGATGATAGATGTCTCCAAAAGAGTTTCTTGAAGCCTGTTTACGTCCACGATTGATGGTACAAAACCTATCGAAAGAAACCCTTTATACCCTATCTTATGTAGTGCTGCTATCACCTCTAGAAAATTAATGTGCCCGGTGCCAGGGGCATCCCTGTTACTGTCACATAAATGAACATTAAGCAATTTGCCTTCAGATGCCGTGATAGCGGCAGGCAGGGATGTATCTTCAATATTGGCATGGAACAGATCCACAAGCACGCCCAAGTTTGTGCACTCTGCTTCGTCAATTACATCCATTGCATCAACAACGCTGTTCATGAATCCTGGATGACCCTCATATCGATTAATAGGCTCGATCGCTATGGAGACATTTCTGTCAGAAGCATAATCGCACATTTCCCTTATTGAGCGAATAAAGTTATTTCTGAGTAAACTAACATCTGTAGTAGAGCGTGGATATGTTGGTTGACCCGGTGCAGCACAAACCTCAAATATCCTAGAACCGAGATCAGCAGTAAGGTCTATACTCATTCGGGAGTATGCTAGAGCGCTCTCCCGTACGTTCTCGTCGCAAGACGCTAGATCCCGTTCTTCTCCAGCATCCCAAGCAGCCCAAGCACCACCCAAGGTATGGAGTTTTATTCCAAGAGATTTACAAATCTGAATCATTTCTCTTGCTGCATCCTGGTCAAGTCCATCTGCACCAGTTTTGAGTTCAATCCCAGAATAGCCGGCAGAAGATACTTGCTCAATGACTTTTCGTGGTTGTTCCAGAACGTCGAGGCCAGCCAAAGCCAGTGTGTTAGCTTTGATAGAGTACTTCATCTGTTGGTGCGAATCAGGAATCATTGTCAATGTCCGTACAAATTTATCAAATTACGCCCGGCCCGTTCAGTCCAGATGTATACAGGACACATCTGGTTTTATAATCATCTCTTTGCAAGTCTCTGGCGGTACCAGTGCTAATAATCTTGCAAAGAGATGTGAGGAATATCAAACTGAGAGATATGCTCTCGTCGCTTGAATTTTGGATAGTGATCTGCGGCTATGTTGCCAATCGCATCAGTTTAGAGCCATACATCTTCAGTATCAATCTCAGGCCATGTTCCGAGCTCATCACGGATTTCTGGCAGGTTTGCCCAACCTTCGCCAATCGCCCAAAATAGTTTGAGTACATCGTCTCCGGTATTCTCCACAGAGTGGTATTGATTCTTGGGTACGAAGACAACGTCGCCAGCCTCAAGTGCTATAGGCTCTCCTTCCAAATGTAAGATGCCACTACCGTTGATAATGTAGTAAACCTCATCTTGGTCTGGATGCTTGTCACCGTGACCAGCAACATGAGGTGCAAGCCAAAACAGACCCGCGGTATACTGGGTGGATCCACATGTTTCATCTGTGATCATCACGCTATCCTGCATTGTCTTTGTGGGATCCTCCAAGAGGGGCACATCGGTGATCTTGAAAACATAACGTTTTTCTTCAGACATGAATTTTCTCCTTTTGCTTTTTATCTTATTTCTCATCGCGCAATGATAATTAACGATTGGCGCCCACTACATTGAGTATACAGTCACCTACATATGTAACCTCCGTCTATTACCATAATGTGTCCAGTCATGTAACTGGAAGCATTGGAAGCTAAATACACCACAGCTCCCTGAAGTTCATCTGGATCCCCCGCTCTACCCATTGGAACCCTCGACATCCAGTGTTCCCAACGATCAGGATCCTCCTCCTTGAGTTTAATCACAGGTGGTGTCACCATATACCCAGGTGCCAACGCATTGACTCGGATACCGAAGGGGGCCCACTCTACCGCCAGTGACTTGGTAATCATTATCACCGCAGCTTTGGCAGAGTTATAGTGCACATGCTCTTGAGGATATAGCACACTGATCCCAGCCATACTGGCAACATTAATTATGTTGCCGTATTTCTGCTTAGACATCACCGAAAACGCGGCCTTAGAAAAATTGAAAACCCCATTAACGTCAATATCATATATATTCTTGAAGGTTTCAAGGCTTAAATCTTCGGCTGGCTCAACAGTTGCGATGCCCGCATTATTGACCAAAATGTCCAGAGTGGACCAAGTGTCGACTACAGCGGTTATGGCCTTCGTCGCATCAAGTTCATTGGTCACATCACCCATGATTGCTAGACTATTGACGTTCTTGGCAGCGATTTCATCTGCTGTAGCCTTCGCTGTATCAAGATTTATGTCTACGATTGCTACGTTGGCTCCAAAGTCTGCTAAAGCTAGCGCCATGGTTTTCCCAAGGCCGCGACCACCCCCAGTAACCAAGACATTTTTTTCTTTTAGATTAAATAGTGGTTTCATTGGCTTCTCTTTGGCATCCATCATAATCTAAGCAGTTCCTCTCCTCATATTATGGAAGACAATAGCTTTCAATTGCTAATTGGCCGCAATTTCACATAAAAGGCCAAGGGCTCCAATCTTTGCCATGTGCATTCTCGATCTCGTGCCAATCGGCCAATTCTCCTAAGTTTGACAAGCTATCCATGATAGCCCATACCAAAATAATCGGCTCATCGGAGTCGTTGTGGACGCAATGGTCTACTCCTTTTGGCATGAATACCATATTTCCTGCTTCAACATCTACTGGGGTACCATCGAAAAGAATCTTGCCTCTTCCTTGTATTATGTAGAATATCTCCTCACAGGTATGGTTATCTGTATGATTTTGCGTGTGAGGTGGTACCCACACTATACCTGCCGTAACCTCTTGAGAACCTACTGTTTCGTCTGTAACCATGAAAACGTCACGCATGGTCTTGTCGCCAGTCTCCAAAACCGGGACGTCTGTAATCTTTTTTACGTACTTTGTAGGGTCAGACATGTCTTATTTCCTCTCTCCTCTTCTTTGAATTTTGAATATGTTTTATGTGTTAATATCAATCTCTCTATCTTGATATATCTACAAGATTGGCAGTCCGCGAAAACAAATGAAGCAACTTCGTTGAGGGTACCCAGTTATTTTTTTGGGCCCGGCTTATTGTTTTTATGGATGCTAAGCACACGCATTGTGATTTTTTTATTTACCCTCTTATTGAACGGTATTTCCAATTTGTTTTGTGGCTATCTGTGGCTGGAGTGTGTATACCATGGCGTACGTCACATGTCAAGCAATTTACGGGATCGACTGGGCTGAGGCAATGATTGCGCTAGTAATTTCTGCAATTTAGAACGTAATCATGTGATGAAGACAACAAGAATCAATGGGGCAATAGTCGGATCAACAGCATTTATTTGAATGTTTTTCATCGTGTGGCAAATCACTTTTTCTTAGGGATTCTTCTAGGAAGAATCCCTAAGAAAAAGTGATTTGCCAAAAACGGTGATCAGGAGTTATAATACGCCTTCGACTAATCGACTATTAGTATGGCAACAATTAATCTCTTGGTGCCAATGTGCATTACTAATGTATATGCATTGTGTAGTCGAAAAATATCAGTAGAGCATTATAGTTGTTACCGCAGTTTTTTAGAGAAAAGGAGAGAATACATGAGAAACAGGAAGGGGTTGATAACCATATCCCTACTCGTGACGTTAGGTGTGATGCTAGCTTCATGCCAACCACAGGTAGTGGAGGTGGAGAAGGTGGTAATCTCCGAGAAGGAGGTTCCGGTAGAGATTGAGAAGATTGTTGAAGTTGAGAAGATTGTCAAAGAGGTAGAGGTTAAGGAAGTCGAAGTCGAAGTCGAGAAGATCGTCGAAGTCGAAGTCGAGAAGATCGTAGAGGTAGAGGTTGAGGTAGAGGCTGAGCCAGTTACAAGTTATGCGCCTAGTGGAGAAGTAGTAATCGCAGTTGGCATTGAGCCTATAAGTCTAGGTGCGTGGCGCGGATTTTCTGAGACCGGTTGCCCGGGTTGTCGTAGTGTTACAGAGCAATTGGTATTAAGAAATTACGATAATGGCTCAATGATGCCGTCACTAGCGACTTCATGGGAGCGTATTGACGATAGTAGAGTCCGTTTTTACCTTCGTGAGGGTGTTAACTTTACAGATGGCTCACCATTCAATGCTGAAATGGCAGCTGTTAGTATCAACCATAGTATGTCTGCTGAGTCAGGCGGTACGCTTGCCGACTACTTGGGTGGTGAAATGAGTGCTGAAGCTGTCGATGAATACACTCTAGATATTTTCACAGCTGATCCTGATCCAATGATTCTTCAGAAGATGGACTGGGTGTCCATTGGTTCCGGGCAACAGCTTCTAGAGCGACTTGACACATATGATACCGAGATAATCGGTACTGGCCCCTACATGTTGGATGAATGGAAAGCAGGCGAATCCATTTCGTTCGTGGGTAATCCTGACTGGTGGGGAAACAGTTCTCCAGAAGGTCTTGGCGCCGTCAGTTTTGAGAAGGCCACTTATCGTTTTCTGGCCGAGGACACAGTGCGAGCAGCTACTGTAAAAGCAGGCGAAGCTCATATAGCTCAGTATGTCACTCCTGACGATTGTAAAGACCTTGAGTCCAACAGTGGTACTCACTGTGACTTGGAAGCCAGTGTGGAAACCATGTTCATTCGACCAGATACACATGGAGCCTCCTTGTTTAGCGATGTACGGCTCAGAAGGGCACTCATGCACTCTATCGACAGGCAGCTGATTGTTGACACCATCTTGGGTGGAGCAGCTACTGTTGCATCACAGATTTGTAATCCGAGCTGTGCGGGACACAATCCGGATCTTGCACCAGTTGTATATGATCCAGATTACGCAAAATTCCTAATTGCCGAAGCGCAGGCTGATGGAATAGATACGTCTGCCGAAATCAGATTGGTAGCACGCATCGCAGTTATACCGCAGATCGCAGAGGTAATGCCTGCTATTCAGGAGATGGTAAATGCGGTTGGGTTCAATGCGGTTGTCGAGTTCATGGATCCTGATGCGTTTGGTAAAGCATTGGTGTTGAACTGGAAAGACACTCCTGAAGACAGGAATTTGGTCGGTGTGCATTTGCACGGTAACGAAATTCTTGACTGGGCGACTTCATACCGTTTCTACATGAGCTGTGACGGTATTCTTTCCGTGATGTGCGACGAGGAAGCTGAGAGACTCTGGGAAGAAGCACTCCCACTCACTGGTGAGGCTCGCGTAAAGAAGATGCAAGCGTCTAACCTGCGGGTTGTTGATCAAGCTTTGATCGGCCATGTAGCGCATATGGATTTGGCTTATGGTATTAGTGACGATCTCGACTGGAAGGTTAATCTTGACCATCGAATCTTGCTGAGGACTATGAAGCCAGCTCGCTAGTTACGATTAATAAGTGGTGCCCTAAATATGTAAGAATGGGCAACCTCTCATGCAATCGGAACTTCGCTTGATGTTTGGCAACAAGTAAGTTCTAGCGGCTCAGCGCCCGAGGAAACTCGGTTGTCGCTGAGCCGCTGATGTATCCGTCTGTAACACTGTAACAAAAACAAAAAGTAATTTGCGAATTAAGAAGCAAGCGATACGTGCAAGGAAAACCAAATCGTGACTATCTTCATCATTAGGAGAATCTTGCAAGCAGCGGTAGTTACTCTGATTACCCTATCGGTGGTGTTTGTGGTTGGGAGGGTGGTGGGAGACCCAGTGCGTATTGTCATAGGTATCGAGGCAGAGGAAACGCGTGTACAAGAGGTACGTGATCAATTGGGTTTGAACGACCCTTTGACTGTTCAATACTGGAGATTCATGACTGGAGCACTCCGCGGTGAAATGGGAACCTCGTTCTGGACAAGGACACCTACCATGCCTATGGTGCTCGAACGTCTTCCTGCCACTATTTATCTTGGAGTCGTTACGGCTCTACTAGCTTTCCCATTGGCAATACTTCTAGGTGCAACAGCTGCCCTAAAGCCACACTCATGGGCGGACAGATTGATTAATGTTACCGCTCTAGGGGGTGTATCAATTGTTGAATTCTGGTTGGCGCTGATGCTTATACTCGTCGTGGCAGTCCAGCTCGGTTGGTTTAAAACATCTGGTTATGGTGGAGTAGAGTATGTTGTTTTGCCAGCTCTGACATTGGCTTATAAGCCCATTGGCCGTATCTCGCAGATGGCTCGCAGTGCTATCATTGATGAGTTGCGGAAACCTTATATCAAGGCTGCTCGAGCAAAAGGTCTTTCCGAAAAGCAAGTAGTGTTCACTCATGCACTTAAGAATGCCGCCATACCAATAATCACCACTACGGGAGATGAGGTCGCCACTATACTAAATGGGGCAATGGTGGTAGAGACTGTATTTGGCTGGCCAGGAGTTGGGCTTCTAACTATAAACGCCCTGAGTCGTCGCGACCTTCCATTAGTCGAAGCCACTGTGTTTGTGGTTACGGGAATGATAATAATGACAAACATGCTTCTTGACGTTGCGTATACTTACCTTAATCCACGCATTCGTTTTCAATGATGTTGTCAAGGACAAACTTATTTGATGAATAATACTGGTAGTCAAGACTTTGGTGAAAGTGTAGAAGGAAGGCCTAGTAAGATTTCGTGGCTACGTTATCTTAGAGGACTGTTCTCGGATACTACTACTGCCTTTGCCATTATCTTCCTAATGCTTATCTTTATATCAACTGTTGCTGCAGAAGTTGTTGCGCCTTACGACCCTATTAAAACAAATCTACGTATGCGCAACATGCCTCCTCTGACTCCGGCAGTGGAAGACGGCTCCTTCCCGCATGTTTTAGGCACTGATCCTCTAGGGCGTGACATTTTGAGTAGGCTTATTTATGGGGCTCGAGTGTCATTGTTGGTTGGACTTAGTAGTGCATTGGTGTCCGGGACTTTAGGGACTATCCTCGGCTTATTGGCTGGATATTACCGCGGGATTGTTGATGATCTTATTATGCGTTTGGTTGACTTTCAAATGGGCTTCCCGTTTCTATTACTTGCGTTGTTGGTTCTGTTGGCTTTAGGCCCTGGATTTTGGAGTGTGATATTTGTCCTAGCTATAGTACGCTGGATGGTCTACGCACGACAGGCACGTGGCATGACACTTGCGTACCGAGAAACGCCGTTTATAGATGCGGCGAGGGTACTAGGTTGTAGTGATGCACGCATAATTTTCCGTCACTTATTACCAAATATGGCTTCCCCACTGCTTATTCTTGGAACTCTAGAAGTGGCTGGATTAATTCTTGGAGAAGCTGCTTTGAGTTTCTTGGGATTTGGTCTACAGCCACCTTCTGCTTCCTGGGGATTGATGATTTCTGGCGGCAGGCAGTATCTTTCATCAGCCTGGTGGTTGGCAACTATACCAGGCTTCGCTATTTTTTTTACTGCCTTAAGTTTGAATATGCTGGCGAGCTCGTTACGTTCTATCACAGATCCACTTCATAGAGAGCGGTGGCTGATGAAGGGAAGTGACTAGTAGATGCAAAGAGAAGAGATAGTGGCAATGGATGAGTCCAACAATACACCATCTGATCAGCAAATTACTGGAAATGGTGGACATCTACTAGAAGTATCTGATCTCCACGTGGAGTTCAGGACTTCCGGTGGTGTTGTAAAGGCTGTTAACGGAGTAAATTACATCTTGGATGAGGGGGAAACTCTAGCGATTCTTGGCGAATCGGGCTCTGGAAAGAGTGTAGGTGTAGAGGCTGTGATGGGTATTGTGGAGAGTCCACCTGGCTTCGTCACTGCGGGTTCAGTAAAGTTCCGTGGCACCGAATTACGGGGAATGGAAGAAGATCAATTGTGCAAAATCCGCGGTCATAACATTGCAATGATCTTTCAGGAAG
>Ga0310344_10000338_pt1 | contig 37335 bp, 36 predicted proteins | sample HC15DNA20200_MG_FD_203801 | JGI IMG/M metagenome (GOLD analysis project Ga0310344, IMG submission 203801) | Marine microbial communities from station ALOHA, North Pacific Subtropical Gyre - HC15-DNA-20-200_MG | ecosystem: Environmental > Aquatic > Marine > Oceanic | place: Pacific Ocean: North...
TAAAAACCACACTTGCAGCACCAAAATACCTAGACATATTTTATCCTCCGACTAAAATACTTCTCACTCACTCAGGGGATAATTTTCATCCCCATAACAAACATAAAACAGGCAGCTTCGAGCACATGTAGACATTGCCTTGCGGTGGAGGATGCAATAATTTTATCTATATAGCAACCTGAAAAATGGAATAAATACATTTTGTAACCCATTAGATAAACGGCCGAAAAATGTTTCGAAAAGTTAAATACTATGAAAAAACCTTGTAAATGCTAGAATTCGTTACTGCTAAATTATTAGAGAAATCTATTCTCGGAGGCTCGATTATGGACAGTAAAAAAGTGCAACTTCAGTTATCCAGACGGGAAGTAATGCGGATTTTAGGCATTGGCACAGGTCTCGCAGGATTGAGCACATCACTTGCTTGCACTGGACCGTCCACCTCCAGTGAAACGACAACCACTCCAACAAATGAAACTCTGCCGACCAGCGCGGACATCGCGTTTCCAGAAGGGGCTGTCATTCGCACCATACAAAACGATCTTGACCCAACGGTTCTAGCTGGTGGTGCAACACTGTTTCACGAGCATCTCGATCTCTTTCAAGGATACGCCTCTCCACCGTCTACACGCGGACGCGACGCACCTCCAATAACTGATGAGGAAGCTGCTATTTTCGTAGACCTTGTAATCGAAGAATTAAAGATGGCCTCTGCTGACGGCATGAGTTGTATCGTAGATGCAGCCATTCACCGTCGCGACGAACGCGAACTCGGATTTTTGCAGGAAATGGCTGCCCGCTCAGGAGTTCCAATTATCATGGCCGGTAGTTACTGGAAGGCGCCGTATCCTCCTGAGATAGCTTCTATGACGGCAGAAGAGTGGACTGATCACATGATTACCGACGCGCACGACCAAGGTTGGGGTGCATTTGGCGAAGTGGGAACCTCCATGGAGATGCACGAAACCGAGCGCACATTCTTACGAGCGGTCAGCCGCGCACACCTTGCAACAGGGCTCCCAATTTTTACACATACTGAACACCAAGGTTGCCGCCCCTGCGGTTTAGAACAGATGGATGTCTTTGATTCTGAAAACATCGATCCAAGCCATCTTTGCATAGGACACCAGTCCGATATTACCCCTGAACAAGATCCTGGATGGACCACACATTTGGAAATTGTTCGCCGGGGTGCCTATATCGGTTTCGATACCGTCGGACGGGCCCTGGCACTGCCGAGTTCGCCGGATATTCCGGAAACAGAAAAGGTCAAGATGGTTCTAAACGTTCTAGAGGCGGGATACGAAGATCAAATACTGCTTTCCGCCGACTTTGCGAGTTCGGTGGATTTGAAGTCAAACTGGGGCAACGGCTTTGCCACAACCTTAATTCAATTCGTCCCAAAACTACGACATGCCGGAGTTGACGAGGCCACGATCCATAAGATTACCGTGGACAACCCAAGAAGGTTCCTCGCTTTTGTACCACCGTCTGTTTAAGCACAGACACTCAGCATAAGCAGTCCACTGTCTTTTAAGAATAGGGCTCACGAAAGGCGTCTACATTATGTCTGTTACAAAATACTTCATTACCTTTTTCGCAATGGCACTCATCGCCTCACAAGCACTGATAATAGTCACTGCGCAAGCCCTGCCCGATCCCCCCCGTAGCGATAGACAACCAGGGAACACATCAACACCACGGGTAATGCCTCTTCCGGAAAGCGAATGGACGGCCGTACATCGCGATTTAATCACCAAATACGCTAGAGATGGAAAAGCAGACAACCAATTACGGACACTTCTGAACGTACCTGAAATCGTCGAAGGATTAATGCCTTTGACTGTCTATCTACTTGAACATTCAGGATTATCTCTCCGTGAACGTCACCTGCTTGTCTTGCGAACGGCATGGTTGACCGGCAGTCAACCTATCTGGGCAACTCAAGCGGCACGCGCGCGCGCGAGTGGCTTCACGACCGAGCAAATACGGCACGTCGCTGAAGGACCAAACGCCTCGTCCTGGTCAATGCCTGAACAAACCTTACTTGAGACAGCCGACCAACTGTTCCTGAATTCCTCTGTAGCCGACGAGACGTGGACCGCACTATCGGCCCGTTATGATCTATCCCGGTTGATGGAGGTTGTGGAGACGGTTAATCACTTTACAGTGTTGGCCATGATTTATAATTCCTTTGGTGTTCAGCCCGACTCTGACACTCCTGATAGATTGCCAAGTGTGCCCTACAACATTATCGTTCCAGAGCGAGAACCACCGTTAGCCGAAGCACGGGTTCTACCGTTAGAGGGCGACGGGATCGCAGTATCTAGAACCTTTGGCCAACATCCACAACTGGCCCAACCACGAAGTCGCCGTGCAAACTTTATTAACCGCGTGTCGCACTTGACCCCTCACGATCGGGAAATTTTAATTCTTAGAATCGGTTGGGACTGCCAAGCGGTTTACGAATGGGCGAAACACGTGGGCACCGTTGGTCGGGCACGTGATCATGGAGTCGATCCCACCGCGGTCGCGAAAGGCCCGAACGCACCTAACGTACCTCAACTCAACGCACTTCTTTTGCAAACAGTTGATGAACTGTACCAAAAGACATCAATCTCTGATGCAACATGGAATGCGTTGACTACAGAATACAATCTTGCCGACGCGATGAGTGCCGTGTACACACCTAGCTCTTACCGAGCCACCTCAATGTCATTAAATACTTACGGTGTGCAACTTGAAGCCGGCGACGAAAGCTTTCCAGATGTCCGCTAGGACCTGGTCGTTCGACTGGCGAACGTATTTTGAGACTACGTTAACCGAGCTGTAGGTTAAAGACGGACCACATTCTCAGCGGCAGGCCCTTTGTCTCCATCGACAACATCGAACTCAACGCGCTGACCTTCCGTAAGACTCTTGAAGCCTTCTCCTTGAATAGCGGAAAAGTGCACAAAAACGTCTTTCTCTCCGTCATCGCGTGTCAGAAATCCAAACCCTTTACTATCGTTGAACCATTTGACGCTTCCCGTAACCGACATATCTTTACTCCTAAATTAATCTGTCAGATTCAATAATCTACCGAATCCGACCTCAACACACGCTCTTCACGAACGCATTACACACAGCATTATTTATAGGTTGTGTGCATATACCGAATCGGCAGGATGTACGACTCGACACACAATTGTCAAGGGACCTGCACGAATCTGCACAAAATCGTTATATATACAGAAACAATCTAACCCCCGAGCCAAAACACAATAAGCCCGGGAAGACGTCCCCCTACAGTCAGCGCAATATGCTGACGACCATCAACCAGGTAGGTCATTGGAGCCCCTAAAGCTCCAGAAGGAAGGTCAACAGAACCCAACTCTTTCCCCGAGGTTTTGTCGTACGCGACGAGCCGCGGCCCTCCACTGGTACCACCTGCGGTTAAAGCATGAATAAGTAGCGTTTTTGTCAATAATGGCCCACTACGACTGGCATCACCGCCAAGTTTTGGGAGTTCGAGATCCCTCAGCATAGGATGATTACGGATACGATCTCCGTCACCCGTGGGTGTCATCCATACATGTTCACCATTGTTCATATCTATGGCCGTCATTCGTGAATATGGCGGCTTCCAAAGAGGTAGCCCACGAGGCATGACAGGTCCTGCTTGCGTCGTGCGCCGAATATACCGAAGCGTAGACGGTTCATCGGGTCTCGGTTCCGTCAGTTGAATTACAGAATGCGCATTAACCGATGGGACATACAGCAAGCCGGTTTCCGGATCGACGGCCGCCCCAGTCCAATTAGCACCTCCTCCAACGGCCGGTCTCATTATTGTGCCCCTCAACATTTGTGGCGTGTAAAGCGGACCCAAACGAAACCCGTCAACTGCTTGAACCGCCATCTCCCGAATCTCAGGCGTAAAGTCAACCAGATCCTCTATTGAAGTGCCCTGATATTCGAACGCAGGGGGCTTTGTGGGAAACGGCTGAGTTGGAGAAGGCGCTTCACCTGCAAGATCGGTATCTGTAGGAACCGACCTTTCTTCAATCGGCCAAATAGGCTCCCCTGTGACCCTGTCAAATGCATACACAAATCCCTGTTTACTTATTTGCGCGACTGCCTTCACAGAACGTCCATCAACAGTAAGATCAAGAAGGTTTGGTGCTGCGGGAAGATCATAATCCCAGAGGCCGTGGTGGACCGTTTGAAAATGCCATTGCCGCTGCCCTGTTGCAACATCCACGGCTACTAAACTTTCCGCGAACAGATTGTTCCCGAGACGGTGCCCCCCATAATAATCGTTCGTTGGCGTACCAATGGGGAGATAGACCCAGCCCAACTCCTCATCGCCACTCATCATGGACCAAATGTTTGTGTTGCCACTATAGCGCCATGAATCGTCAAACCACGTATCCGATCCAAATTCATCGGCACTTTGAGGAACTGTATGAAAATCCCATTTGTGTTGCCCAGTACGGATATCAAAAGCACGAGCCCACCCCGGTGTCGCCTCTTTCGTAATAGTTTTGTCATTAATTGTCGAACCAATGATGATCGTGTCCCGAATGATCAATGGGGGTGATTGAGAAGATAAAGCTATGAGATTTAGAACATCACGCTGCCCGCGTGTAGCCCGTGGCAAGCCAGCCATCAAATCTACACGTCCATTGTCACCAAAATCTTCCGCCGGAAGACCAGTTTTGGCATCGACTGCTATTAAGAAACCATCCCCTGTTCCCCAGACAATTCGGGCCTGCCCATTATTTTCCCAATACGCGACGCCTCGATGTCTCCACTCTGCAATCGCAGGCATACCTGACTCATAGGCACGCGGATCGTGAACCCAGAGAGTCTTTCCAGTTCTCGCGTCAACTGCAGCGGCCTGATAAAGAGGAGTGCTTAAATAAAGTACGCCATCTACCATCAATGGCGTCGCAATTAGACGGCGCAGGGACGGCCGAACCCGAGTCTGTGTGACACCATCCCAAGCAGTCCAAAGATCAGGCTCTTTGGCCTGCAAGAGCTCAAACACTGTATCAGCCTCAACCCGTGAGACGCCGTTTCCTGAATCATGCACGAGGTGCGAATCAATCGAAGTCCAGTGCCACCGTATTTGAAGTTCTTTAAAATTAGCTGCCGTGATCTCTTCAAGAGGAGAATATTTGGTGCTTCCAACGTCGCCAGCATAACTTCGCCATTCCCCGTTTGTAGCACCATACTGCGCGACCAGTGAATCATCACCGAGACACAAAAATACGAGAACCACCGTGACCAACGTGTTAAGCCGTCTCATAACCATTCCCCCACCTGCTCGTCAAATATATTTCTATTCTAGTAAAGTGTCATCGCGGTAACTATTAAATCGAAAGCTCATGAAATTACAAAGACTCCTAAAGAAACTTCTGATCTGGCTCACGGCGTTATCTCTCTTGTTTATTCTATTTCTCCGTAGCGTGCGGCAAACCGAATCAGAACCTTATCTTATCGAACCACAATTCTTAAGTGGCTGGACATTAAACCTAGAACAAAGATACGGACCAGAAGGACCTCTATTGTCCTTGTCGCCTCCTCGTGAAATGACAATGGCTTTGTTTCAACAAATCTTTGAACGAACCATGGAATCCCTGAATGCTCCCAGACGTTACGGTATTACCCTAGTAGTGCGAAGCGAATACGAGAAATTTCTAGCATCAACTTTTGAACCGTCAGAACTATTAATGCTGGCGCAAAAGTCTGGCCTGGAACAAGCGACTTTAACTCCTACATGTCTCGCAGAACGCACGGCCATGGATACGACATCGCCCCGACGAACTTTTTTTGTGTTGTTCGCATTACAGGAATTTAATGTCTTTCGCCAATCCATTACCCAACAGATTCCAGAACCACTAAAAACAGACCCGACCTTTGCGGGGGCAATCCCAGCACCAATTTTATTTATGGCTGCAACCGATGGTGGTTTTCAAAGATGGCCAGCGCCACACCCATCTCCTGAAGAGGACTGTGTGGCCCCTGTAACAACCGTGACGCAGTAGACAATTCGGTTTAGGGCCGAGTAATTGTTCCGTACATAACCCCACCATATTCGCCATGTTGCCAACTCCCGGCATAACGGTCGGAATAGAAAATCACCCTCGACGTAAACGTACCGAGAGTAGGAATACTGAAATCAGTAATGGAGACCATCGGAGTATCACCAGCCCAAACAATAGGCATAACTATTGGCAAAGTAGCATCTATGTTGCCGTAAGTGAGATGCGTATTGAAACGCCAACTGTTCTCACCCACTTTCGTGACACTCTCAATTTCGTAGCGCTCAGGATTACCTGAAGGATTCTCTTGCCCTTCAACCGTAAAGTGCCCCACCAGGACGACACCCTGCATTCTTTCAACAAATTGTTGTTCGAGTTCGTTTAAGTCTTCAAAAACCACCTCACTGCCAACACCAAGAGAGGCAACGAACCATCCCGCACCGAAAACGCCTACTAATGCCGCAATGCTCACAGATACTTTCACAAGACTTCGCATTTACCAGTCTCCTAGTTATGAGGATGCCAAACCAGAACCTTTCCACCGAAGCCAGTGGTCAGCAATGACAAGAGAAACCATGGCTTCTCCCATTGGTACAAAGCGTGGCAGCAAGCACGGATCGTGCCTACCTTTTGTATTAATAGTCGTCGATTTACCATCAGCAGTAATAGTCTGTTGATCTACTGGCAAACTACTCGTTGGCTTAACGGCGGCTCGAAAAACGATCGGCATCCCTGTGGAAATGCCTCCTAGTATTCCACCATGTCGATTTGTTCTAGTAGACACCTTAAATCCGTCCCCTTCTTCATCGGCAAGAAACTCATCATTATTCTCCGTGCCACGGAGTAACGCACAGCCAAACCCGATGCCGTACTCAACCCCAAGCACAGCCGGTAAACTAAAAAGCGCCTTCGCAAGATCTGCCTTAAGTTTATCGAAGACCGGTTCCCCAAGACCGGCCGGCACACCCGTAACCACAAATTCAGCCACTCCTCCCACCGAATTTCCCTCACTCCGGACTTTTTCGATCAATGCGACCATCTCAGATGCCTTGTCTGGAACAGGGCACCGCACGATATTCGCAGTCCCGTCATGCATTTTTTCGACCTGCTCCACAGTCACCGCGATTGGATCGACCTCAGAAGCAATAATATCTCCGACCTGCTTTACATACCCAACAACCCGACCACCAAAGACCGTAGCAATAAGTTTTTTTGCAACTGCTCCAGCCGCAACTCGTACCGTAGTCTCACGGGCACTGGATCGTCCACCTCCACGATAGTCACGGAAACCATATTTGGCATCAAAACTATAATCGGCATGCCCTGGACGATACTTGTTTTTTATTGATGTGTAATCGTGGCTCCGATGGTCCTGATTTCTAATCAAAATTGCAATACTAGTACCTGTTGTCTTTCCTTCAAAAACTCCAGAAAGAATCTCAGGGACATCCGCCTCATCACGTTGCGAAACAATCCGACTCTGACCCGGACGACGGCGAGACAAATCTTCACGCAAATCGTCTTCGCTTAAAGACAGACCGGCTGGACACCCGTCAATAATGACGATGTTGCCCGGCCCATGAGACTCACCGGCGGTCGTGACACGAAATAAGTGACCGAAACTATTCCCAGACACTGGTTAACATTTCTCCTTTTTGTTTAACTCAAGTTATCACCAAAAAATTTCACCATACGCTCCCAACACTGTCGCGCGTACTCATCATGATAAACGTCGGACCGTGTGTCATTAAAAAAAGCGTGGTCCGCATCCGAAAAAACCGTAAAATCAACATTCTTTCCAGCATTCTTGAGATCACGTTCAAGCTTTTGAGCTGCCTCGGGCGGTACAAACCCATCCTTTTCAGCAAAAAATCCAAGAACAGGGGATTGAAGAGCCGAAAAATCAAGCTTCACATTTGGATGAATTCCATAAAAATCTACGCAAGCACCAACCGCCTGATTTGCACAGGCCGCGTAGAGCGACAACTGCCCACCCATGCAAAAACCGACGGTTCCAACTTGATCACCCTTAACTTGATCAAGAGACAACAAATAATTAATGGCTCCACGAAGTTGCTTCTCAGCACCATCTATATTTAATGCCATCATTAGTTTACCGGCTTCATCTGGACTGCTTGTCGTTTTTCCGTCATAAAAATCTGGTGCTAGTGCCACGAAACCAGCCTCCGCCAACCGATCAGTGACTGCTTTAATGTGATCCACGAGTCCCCACCACTCCTGAATTACGACAATTCCAGGACCCTGCGTTTCCCTCGGGGTTGCCAAGTAGCCACTACCAGTATTTCCGTTTGTTAAAAATTCGACAATTCTCCCCATCTTGTTCTCTTCCTCCTCAGTCGCCATAAAAATTTACTCCACCCATCAAAAACGTTCACCCATAACAGAACTGGAAATCACGGGGACGAGGTTAAAGTGGGCAGTTGTCCTACCACTTGCCCGGATTCATCAATGAAAGTAACAGTCGAATTGCCATCATCAGCGACACCTAGAACGAGACGCGACTGCTCTGGACCGGCCATATTAAGAACAGCGGTATCCTGCACTATACCCAAAGTGATTAGTGGTCGCCCGCTTTGATACAACGTGAGTAATGGAGTATCCGCGTCATCCACGGTGATTTCTGCACTACGCTGTCCACCTTGTCCAAAAAACATAAGACTGGGAGAACCTTGATCGTTGAGTTGAAACTGGGCACGCCCTCGCCGTCCGTTCGCAAAATTCAAAACGGGAACACCTCCCGCCGAGGCGAGAACCGCGTGCCTTTCCTGGTCATCACCGACTATCAATAATGCATCGTCGTTAATTAAACGAGCCTCAAGACGATCCTCCCCTTGGGCATCTTGTAGCCGTAACAACGGCGACCCTGTCTGTTCAATACCATACATCGTACGCATCTGACCGTCCTGATCATAAAAAATGAGAGATGGCGCGCCTCGATCGTCCTGTGCGCTTAGTTCCCCTCTCACACGTCCCGCATCGTCGACTAAATTTATTTGAGAAGTAGTAATCGATTGAGAACCTTGCGCCACCGCTTTCGTACCCAAAAGGAAATTTGCAAATGCACCACCCAAAAATGATGACAGCAATAATATTCCCACCATTAATCTTTTGTCATAGACCATTAGAGACTCCTGCACTAAAAATCAAACAATATCGACGTCATTTAGATTCCAGCTTACCTCACCCCAAAAAATACCGATTCCGATCAACGCAACAGAGGAAACAAATCTGGGTTGTCCGTAAAAACACCTGTCGCCCCAACTTCATTAAATAGAAACGTCATATATTGCGACGCATCCAAAAACTTTTCAGGCACTCGGTCCGCATTGACAGTGTAAGGATGTAATTCTAGACCTGCTTGACGAATTAGTGACGCCTTCGATAGATCGTCTAATAAAATGGGCAATGCTACCCCAATACCAGATGCATACATCGACACTTGCCGAATACCCTTTTCTGTAAACATTTCGCCTGCCTCGGGATATCCAATTAGCTGAACCAATGGATAAGTGTGCCCAACCAGCGAACGAAATCGCTTTAAGCTCTTCGCACTAAATGACTGCACAAACACTGGAGTACGAGCCCGAACAGCCTCTGACTTAAATCCATTGGAGGCTAGTAGCCGAATAACCTCTTTTTCCATATTAAGTCCGAGCTTGTCATATGCTTCTGGTTCTTTAGTTTCAAAATAAAGTCCAACATTACGTTCCTCTCGTTGAACACGATTAATCACTTCTTGAAATATTGGGATCTTTTCCCCAATAAATTTCGAACTAAACCAGCTACCCGCATCTAGTTGACAAATCTCTGAAACCGTAAAATCAGAGACCGGCCAGACGTGCTTGGTCCCTTGCTTGCTAGCCACTTCAACGCTGCGTCCAGGAAATATATCCTCCACGTTTGTGGTTCGCTCAAGAGTAGCGTCATGCAAACAAACAAGCACACCGTCCTTTGTTAATTGTAAGTCTTGCTCGACATAATCAGCTCCCATATCAAGAGCAAGCTCATAGGCAGCTATCGTATGTTCCGGAGCGTACGCGGACGCGCCTCGATGAGCAATATTCACCGGTCGCTCTTTTGTCAATTCTGGTTCTATAGCCACATATTTAATAATCACTGCACCGAAGACACAAAGTATCGAAACTGGGATTATCCTGGAAGCAAAAGACACTAAATTGGCATTTGGATTTGGAGCAACTCATAAATGCGCAAGACCGCCCTTGGATCGACGTCACGCACGCCCTCACCATAATGTTCTTCAAATTGACTCAAATCGACCGTATCAACTGCCTCGGCAACAGAGTGTCCTTGGTTTCTCGCCTTAGACACCTGCTTCCATAATTCTCGAAGATACCGTTGATACACAGAAATATAATCTCTGTCACGAAACGGCTCACCATGCCCAGGGACTATAAGATCAAAATCCAGTTCTTTCAGTCGGCCCAGACTTTTAGACCACTCGTTCACAAATCCGTCGCCCATATAAGACAAAATAGGGCCATTCGGGTGTCCCAGCAAAAAATCTCCGGTAAAAACAAGTCTCTCAGCTGGTAATAGTACGACCGTGTCCCCACCGGTGTGCCCACGTCCTAGAAAATGGAGTTGGATTTCTCGTCCGCCTTTAACGAGAGTCATCGTCTCGCTGTAGGTAACATTTGGTGGCGTAACCTCCGTTTCCTGCAAGGCATTCCAATGGGCTTCAGAAATACGAAGACTAGCTTCTAACCGATCTCTGTTCTGGCCATCGGACCGAACAATCTGCTCTCGAATGCTGTCAAGTTGGGAAGGAATAATTTCTGTGAATGAACGATTAGTGCGTTGTTCAAGCACATTGCTCAGATGCATCTGACGCACATAATCATGCCCGATTATTTCAACTTCATCTCCAAAAATCTGGTTTCCGTGGGCATGGTCGAAATGATAATGAGTATTAATGACGTAACGAATGGGTTTATCCGTTAATTCCGCTTTAATTTGGGCGACTAATGCTCGAGCAGCCGCTGGTGTCACACTACTATCTACGAGCATGACATGATCATCATTAATAATGACAAGCGCGTTGCTCATAACAACCATCGCACCAGTACCGATGGCAAAATGCACTCCATCTGTCAGTTCTTCAAACCGATAAGCAGGGCCATCACCAGGTATTTGTGAGGAAACTCCCATAGCGGGTGTCTCCAGGAACCAAGGCAATCCCACAAGAACGCTAAATACACCCAACATCAACAAGAAACGTCGCATCCGGTCCTCATTTCAATAGACAATCTGTTGGCAATTAAGATCTTGAGTCATTCTAGCATTGAGACGCGCATCGAGTGTCTCGACTGTGTAAGATAAGCTGACGAGACATTATTATGAATTTACAAATAAAACGATGCGGACGTGTGCTGCTAGCATTTGTTATATGCGTGAATATTGCTTCCAATGTTTTCGCACAAAAAGGGGCTCCATCAAACGGTGAATGGCCGACTTACAGCGGAGATCTTGGCGGCACAAAATATTCACCTCTAGATCAAATAAACGCACAGAATTTTAATGACCTAGAGATAGCATGGCGCTGGCAATCGACTGATGCAATCTTAAGTCTCAAAATGCCTGATGGCGGTGAGTGGCGCGCCGATTCTCGCCTTATCTTTGAAGAGCTCAATCGACTTGATCCAGACCGATGGCGAGACGGAACACCTCCAACAATAACAAACCTAAAGGCTACTCCACTTATGGTTGGCGGGCGCTTGTTTATTAACATGCCTACCTCAGTCGGTGCAGCAATTGATGCGAGGACCGGTCAAACCTTGTGGGTGTATAACCCTAAAAGTTACGAAGAAGGAACAACCACGATGAGCGCCAGGTGGAACCAACGTGGCGTGGCGTACTGGGCAGCCGGCCCAGAACGCAGTGACGAACGTATTTTTTGGGGCACGGGCAACGGTTACCTAATCTGCGTAAATGCCAAAACTGGCCAACCTTGTCTTGATTTTGGTGAACGCGGACACCTTGATTTGATGCGCGACATACCTCGTGCAGACCGTGGCGAACGCGACTGGCTGAACGCCTTGCTCTATTCTGTCCAATCCCCACCGATTGTGGTTGGTGACACGATCATCACTCCCATGTCTATTTCCTCTCTAAATGACACGAAGGAACGCCCACCCGGATGGATGAGAGGCTTCGACACTAAAACAGGAAAGACTCAGTGGACCTTTCATACAATTCCGCAGGGAGACGAATTCGGAAACGACACGTGGGAAGGTGACTCATGGCGCCATACTGGAAAAGTCGGTGTCTGGACAATGATGAGTGCCGATTTGGAACTCGGTCTTTTATATCTGCCCCTCAACACCGCTGCACCTGATTATTATGGAGGACATCGGTTAGGTAGTAACCTTTTCGCAGAAAGCTTGGTAGCACTCGATATCACGACAGGTAAGCGTGTATGGCATTTTCAATTTGTCCACCACGGACTGTGGGACTACGACCTGCCAGCGGCACCTAATCTGATAGATATCGTTGTTGATGGCCGTCCAATTAAAGCTGTCGCCCAAATTACAAAACAGGGATTTACCTTTGTCTTCGATCGAGTAACAGGCGAACCGGTGTGGCCCATTGAAGAACGCCCCGTAAACACAGAGACTGATTTATTGGGAGAAAGACCTTGGCCAACCCAGCCATTTCCTACCCATCCTGCACCATTTGAGTATCAAGGTGTAACGGTGGATGACCTTGCGGACTTCACTCCAGAAATTCGAGAAATGGCACTTACAGCAATCCAACCTTTTCGCATAGGTCCGCTATACACACCTCAGAGTCAACGGGGCACAGTGTTCAGGCCGGGCACAGGAGGTGGAGCAAACTGGAGCGGAGCAGGATTCGATCCTCTTACTGGAATTCTGTACGTTCCATCCAGAAATGCTTTTGCAGTCAAACAGTACCGCGTGCCCGACACTAGTGAAGGTGCCACACTTCAATATATTGAAGTACGAGGAGCGGGAAGTTCTCGACCTGAACTACCACAAGGTCTTCCACTATTTAAGCCACCCTACTCCCGCATGACGGCTATTGACATGAATAATGGAGAACACCTCTGGATGACCCCCACTGGCAATGGAGACCGTATTCGGAATCATCCCATGTTAAAAGATCTTAATCTGCCCCCACTCGGAGGAGATTCCAGTCGGAGTGGACCGCTAGTGACAAAAACACTTTTGATCTATGCGCTGACGACCGGCGGATCTCAAGACGGGCCCCGTCTCGTCGCCTACGACAAAGTATCTGGCGCAGAAGTGTCGTCAATAGATTTACCTGGAGGAGCTATCGGGACACCAATGACCTATTTGTTGGACGACAAACAGTATATCGGCCTCACCGTCGGCGGGTCTCGAGTCCCAGAATTAATTACTTTCTCTCTACCTGATTAAGACTGAGTTACTAAGAATGTCGAGACTTCCAGACGCCGGTAATGTGTCACCATCGTTTACCTTGATGGACTTAGCCGAAATCTCGTGCGACTTTGGTCAAACATTTGATCATCCGGCGTATCTCTTGTTTTTCGTCAAAAAAGACTGCGAAACATGCACACTAGTTGCACCCGTAGTCGAACAGATACACCAGACCCTAAGTGCACACGGATTAAAGGTCTTAACCATTTCCCAAAGTAACAAGGTGGACACACAAAAATTCATAAAAGATACCGGCTTAACCACAACTATTCTTCTAGATCAGAATTTATACGTTTCAGACGATTACGGATTTGATGCAGTCCCAACCTTTGTCCTTACTAACGAAACCGGAACTATCCTGAAGACCTTCGAAGGGTGGTCACAGAATAGTTTCAACGAACTCTTAGAAAAGTCTGTAAAAATTTTAAACACCAAACTGACACAGTTTGAAACCAGCATACTAGTACTCCCAGATTGGTTGCCGGGCTGCGCCTCTCGCGTACATGACCCAGACACCGCGCGTCGCCTTGCTGTGCGTCGCGGAGATGAACGTCTTGCAGCACGGAGAATACGAGTGCCAGTCAAAACAGAAAAAGACGAATTTGAATTTTTATTTAATCGTGGATTAACAGACGGATTACCGGTCGTCCCCCCGACTGAAAAGCGTGTACTAAAAATGCTCGACGGAACCTCACGCCCAGCGACAGATGTGGTAGCGCACGTACCGCCAAATCTCTCTCCAGTAACAGTTGAAAAAATTGCAATCAACGCTGTAATGGCCGGTTGCCGCCCTGAATATATTCCAGTAGTCATCGCAGCAGTCGAGGCCGTATGCACCGACACATTTAATCTACACGGTGTTCTCGCAACTACTTACTTTGTCGGGCCAGTTATCATTGTAAACGGTCCAATTCGACACGATATTAACTTAAATTGCGGGCGCAATCTTTTTGGTCAAGGAACACGGGCAAATGCAACGATTGGACGCGCCCTGCAATTAATCGTCAGGAATATCGGTGGAGGCAAGCCCGGAGAAGTCGATATGTCCACTTTTGGACAACCGGGTAAATTCACATGCTGCATCGGTGAATTTGAAGAACGAAGCTGTTGGGATCCACTCCACGTGGAACGAGGGTTTAAGGTCAAACAAAACACCGTTACTGTATTTGCAGGAGAAGCGCCACGAGCTATACGAGACCAACGATCCAGAAGTGCAAGTTCACTCGCGACAAGTCTTGGATTATCCCTAGAATCAGTCGCACATGTAAAATTGCACGGAATGGGGGAAGTTTTGCTAGTAGTCTCTCCTGAGCATAACCAGACATTCGCTCGAGGTGGTTATACCAAAGATACTTTGAGAGAACGTATTCAGGAGGTCACATCCCGACCACTAAGTGAATTGTTACCAGACCCTAATTGTGAAAAAGGTACTCCACTCAGTGTACTTCCCAGAGAATGGAAAACCTCTGACAATTCTGTAACAGAGCAGGCCTTGTCCCAATCTTTCCCAAAGTTCTTGGATTCAAAAGATATTCTCATCACAGTTGCAGGGGGAGAAGCAGGGAAATTTTCTGCGGTTGTGGGAGGCTGGGCAGCCGGGGGACTCGGATCAAGTGCCGTTACGCGCGAGATTCAATTTTGATAGTCACAGAAATTTTTTCATTTTTCTCAACTATCAATTAATGGAATTATTTACGTTGTGCTACTTTCCTCACGACAAGGACAAAACATCATGACCGATTCACTAGTCATCCTTGATCCAACTGATGAACAGAGGCCGATAGTTAGTAGGTTGGCTCAACGTCCTTCTAGATTAGCGGGCACCCTCGGAATTATCGATATCTCGAAAGCTCGGGGAGATATTTTTTGTGATGAATTAGAACTTCTCTTGGCTAAACAGAGTACCAGTGTGAAAATTGAGCGTTTTCGTAAGCCGACATTCACAAAGCCAGCGGCCGATGACTTTCGTGAAGAAGTAGCAGAACGATGTAATGCCATAATTCAGGCACTCGCCGATTGAGGTTCTTGCACCTCGTGCAGTGTGCACGACCTGGCCGACTACGAAGTTCAAGGTATTCCCTCGGTTATGATTGCCTCCGAAGCCTTTAAAGAAGCCGCAACTCACCAAGCCGTGGCTCTCGGAATCAAAGGTATCGCACAACAAGCCGTTTACGTTCCTCATCCGATTCAAGATGCCACAGACGAAGAAATACGCCAAAAAGCCAGACTAGCTTTCCCAAATATAATGGCGGCACTTACTGTAAAGTGAACCCTGTCTTCTTACAAAGAATCCAAATATGACTGACGGAACAACCCTCACAACGAATAGCAATATCGCTCTAATCACAATCGATAACCCTCCCGTTAATGGGCTTAGTACCCGTGTTCGTAAGGCACTGATAACTCACCTTGATACGATCTCGGAAGATGAGAATCTTGCGGCTGTGATTATCACAGGTGCAGACCGTATGTTCAGCGCCGGCGCGGACATCACCGAGTTTGGAAGCACCTCACTTGAACCCCATTTGTCCGACGTCATCACAACCATTGAGAACTTTGCAAGACCAATCATCGCCGCCATACATGGCGTCGCCGCTGGCGGTGGACTAGAAATTGCCTTAGGTTGCCATTATCGTGTGGGCATTTCTGGTGCTAGAGTTGGTTTACCGGAAGTCAACCTCGGAATTGTACCTGGTGCAGGTGGCACACAACGGTTACCTCGCCTAATCGGGGCGGAACACGCCCTACAGTTAATTACCTCAGGAAAACTCATTTCAATCGAAGAAGCGTTTTCCATTGGGCTGATCGATAAGATTCTCCCAGATGATTTAATTCCACACACACTCGATTTCGTGCACCAACAACTCCAAGCTAATAAACCGATTAGACGAACCAAAGATCTAGACCCAACGCCGGAAACACGCAAAGAGCATAAATCAAAATTTTCCCACTTCCGATCAAACCTAGAAAAACGGGTTCGTGGACATGATGCACCGTTGGCCTGTGTCGACTGCATCGAAGCGGCGGTCACGCTTCCTTTCAAGGAAGGTCTTGCCCGAGAACGTGAAATCTTTAGCCAGCTACTTGCATCGGATCAGTCAAAAGCTCAGCGTCACGTCTTCTTTGGAGAACGAGAAGTCACAAAGATCCATGACGTACCGCGAACCACCAAGGCTCTACCGATAAAACAGGCAGCAGTTGTCGGAGCAGGAACAATGGGGTCCGGTATTGCCATGGCTTTTGCCAATGCTGGAATTCCCGTTACTCTGATTGACACATCTGAAGATGCAACAAAACACGCACTGACTAAAATTTCAAGTCTCTACGAAGCCACGGTTTCTAAGGGCCGACTCACGTCTAAAGAAATGACCGCTCGTTTAGCCTCAATAACTTCTCATACGAATATCGAGCAGGTTGGAAATGCTGACATCGTTGTTGAGGCTGTATTTGAAGAATTAACACTCAAACAAGATGTATTTAACACACTTGACGTAACTTGCAAACAAGATGCGATTCTCGCTACGAACACATCGACCCTCGACATCGACAGTATCGCCTCCGCCACCCGTCGTCCTGACCGTGTTATCGGCACACACTTCTTCAGCCCTGCCAATGTGATGCGTCTGATAGAAAATGTAAAGGGTTCACAAACATCTTCCGAGACAATCGCAACAACCATGAAACTCTCGAAGCAACTAAATAAAGTTGGAGTCCTTGTCGGAAATTGCGATGGCTTTGTTGGAAACCGTATGCTTGCTCCTTATATCCGACAAGCGGAATTCCTTCTTGAAGAGGGCGCACTTCCGGAAGAAATTGATCGGGTAATCTATGACTTCGGTTTCGCTATGGGACCTTTTCAAATGGCGGATATGGCCGGACTTGATGTCAGTTGGTTTATTCGACAACGGCAAGCGAAAACACGTTCTTCAACACTACGATATTCGTTTCTTCCAGATCGCATCTGTGAACTCAATCGATTCGGACTTAAAACTGGTGCAGGATGGTACCGTTATGAAAACGGAGTTCGAACACCAATTCCTGATCCAAAGATCACACGTCTAATAGAACAAACGTCAAATGAACTAGGTATTAAGAGAAGAAAAATATCTCATGCGGAAATTTTGAACCGTTGCCTCTACCCCCTCATCAATGAAGGTGTAAAAATTCTCGACGAAGGAATCGCTACCCGAGCAAGTGATATCGACATTATTTGGATTTACGGTTACGGTTTCCCTCGGTACAAAGGGGGGCCTATGTTTTGGGCGAATACACTGGGTCCCAGCAAGATTTACGACAGGTTACTAGAACTTCACGAAAAACATGGAGATGGCTTAAAGCCAACACCACTCTTAAAACAGGTCTTAAAACCTTAAAACGCTTCATGGAATGCCAGATGAAAACGACAGTCATGCTTGCCTACGGACGCACGGGGCTCTCCGTTGACTTTCCTAAGGATCGGACAACAGTGCTGGAACCTTCTTTCGTAGAGGGACTACCCGACCAAGAAAGAGCCATCGAGAAAGCAATACAAGACCCAATTAATACTAAGCCATTGAGCACTCTCGTCAGTTCTAATAAAACCGTTGCAATTTCAGTATGTGACCTTACAAGACCGATACCCACACACACGATCTTACCGGTCATCCTCAACGCCCTTAAGCATGTTCCAAAAAACCAAATCACCATTCTCATTGCCACCGGAACTCACCGAGCAAACAGCACCTCTGAACTCAAGGAGATGTTGGGTAATGAGATAGTCGCAAACTATTCCATTGAAAATCATGACGCGTTCGATCAATCGACGCTAAAACATATCGGTGAGATAACTCCTCACATACCAATTTTTTTGAATCGCACGTGGGTAGATGCAGACATTCGTATCACCCTTGGCTTCGTGGAACCTCATTTTTTTGCCGGATTCAGTGGCGGCCCTAAGATGGTCGCTCCAGGACTCGCTGGATTCCCGACCATTATGCGTCTGCACGATTTCGAAATGATCGCAGATCCAAAAGCACGATGGGGTATTACGGACGACAACCCCATTCATAGTGCGATTAGAGAAATCGCGAAACGCTGTCGGGTCGACTTCAGCGTAGATGTGGCAATAAACAAAAAACGGCAGATCACGCGCGTGTGCGGCGGTGAACTCTTTTCAGTACACAAGCTCATGTGTGAGTCAGTTAAAAATTCTGCCATGCAAGCTTTTTCAAAACCCTTTGATGTTGTCGTCACTACAAATAGTGGATACCCACTGGATCAAAATTTGTACCAAACCGTAAAAGGACTTTCTGCCGCTGCACAGGTTGTTAAAAAAGGTGGGGTTATTCTTTGCGCCTCAGAATGTGCAGACGGTCTACCTAATCACGGAGAGTACGGGAACCTCTTAAGAAAATGTAACAGTCCACGCGATTTACTTAAGATGATTTCCGAGCCAGGCCATAACCGACATGACCAGTGGGAAGTACAGCTTCAGGCACAGATCCAAACACGCGCGGACGTTTTTCTCAAAACTGACGGTCTCACAGACGAAGAAGTTAGAGCAGCTCATATCACTCCCATTGACGATATCGGCCAAGCCGCAGAGGACCATCTCCAACGGCACGGATCTGACGCTCGTCTTTGTGTTTTACCTGAAGGACCTCAAACCATTCCATACCTTACAGAAATGTCTTAAATCATGAACTTTACCTATAGCCCTAAAGTGAGCGCACTACAAAAACAGATATCGGCGTTTATGAAAGAGGTGATCTACCCGAACGAACAGAATTATGTAGATCAATTGAAGGCTTCGGCTGATCGATGGCAATCACCTCCCATCATGGAAGAAATGAAAGCACAAGCACGCACTGCTGGTCTATGGAATCTCTTCCTTCCAGAAAGTGAATTTGGCGCAGGACTGACTAATCTCGAATATGCGCCCCTCTGTGAAATTATGGGACGTTCAGTGATCGCTCCAGAAGTGTTCAACTGCTCACCCCCAGACACGGGTAACATGGAACTACTCGTACGGTACGGTACTGACACACAGAAAAGCACGTGGCTTCATCCTTTATTGAATGGAACAATCCGTTCTGCCTACGCAATGACAGAACCAGACGTTGCTTCCTCAGATGCAACAAATATCAATCTCCGCATCGAAGATACTGGAAACAGCTACTTGATTAACGGGAGGAAATGGTGGATTACGGGAGCCGGAAATAAGAATTGCAAGTTTTTTATTGTTATGGGTAAAACAAGTCGAATCGCTGAACGCCATGCACAACAATCCATGATTGTAGTACCAAAAGATACGGTGGGACTCACCTTAGTTCGCCCCCTGACAGTTTTTGGATTCGACGATGCTCCTCATGGTCATTGGGAAATCAACTTTGAAAATGTACGGATTCCTTATGACAACCTAATCTTAGGTGAGGGCCGTGGCTTCGAAATCGCGCAGGGTCGCCTTGGTCCGGGACGTATCCATCACTGTATGCGCATAATTGGCTTAGCCGAACGTGCACTTGAAACCATGTGCTTGCGTACTCAAAACCGTGTTGCCTTTGGTAAAACACTGGCGGAACAGGGCGTGGTCACCGAGGCTATCGCCAACTCCAGAACGGAGATCGAGCAAGCACGCCTACTAACACTCAAAGCGGCACACATGATGGATACCGTGGGAAATAAAATCGCAAGAGCAGAGATTGCTATGATTAAAGTGGCCGCTCCCTCGATGGCACTGAGAGTTATTGACCGCGCCATACAAGTGCATGGTGGAGCTGGGGTCTGCGAAGACTTTGGACTCGCCCAAGCTTGGGCACATAGCCGTACTCTTCGAATACTCGACGGCCCAGATGAAGTGCATCGACAAACGATTGCTAAAATGGAACTGCGCAAGGGCACACCCTAACTAACGAAAGACAAGCGAAACAAACTCGGCGACACATGCCGGTTTTTTATGATTCTCTGCGGAAATAGTACATAGACTCGTTAATCGCAATCCGTCTTCACCAATCGGACTCACCTCAAGAAGTTTTTCGGTCCCTCTAACTCGACTTCCAACGATGACGGGCGATAAGAAGCGCACTCGGTTCAATCCGTAATTTATCGTTCGACTAATCCCTGTTGGATCAATTATTTGCCCCCTGAACATAACGACCAGCGACAGCGTAAGAAAACCTTGTACGATCGGACCCTCAAGTGCTAATTCTTTTTTCACTCGTTCGGAGTCCAGATGTATCCACTGATGATCTCCTGTAACATCAGAAAACGTTTGAACCATTTCACTCGTAATTTCTACCCACTGGCTCGTCCCCAGTTCTGTCCCCACTAGTTCTTTAAACCCTTCTAAACCACTTATGACGCGCATACATCCACCTCCCAGTCCGTTAGTATAAAGGCGTGAACATTTACCCGCCTCGTCAATCAGAATTAATAAATATTCGTCCCGATGAACGCCTCGACTTAAAACGTCTTGAACCTTGGTTACGAAACCATCTTCCCGAAACTGATGGAAAACTATCCGTGGGCCAATTTGGTGGAGGGCATGCAAACCTGACCTATCTCATTCGATTTGGCAGAACTGAATACGTCTTAAGACGGCCTCCACTGGGCATCGTAGCTGCTACGGCCCACGATATGAAGCGCGAAAATCAAGTATTAGCTAGACTCAGTCGGGAGTATCCACTTGCACCAGCTAGCTATGCATTCTGTGACGACCAAAATATCCTTGGCAGCGATTTTCACATAATGGAACGCCGGCACGGCTTTGTGATTAGAAATGAACTGCCCGCAGATGTCAGGACTAGCGCCGACAAAAAAAGACAATTAGGCGAAATGGTGATAGATAGCCTTTCGAAATTACACAAAATCGATCCAAAGAGTGTGAACTTAAGTTCTCTTGGCAGACCCACCGGGTACGTTAAAAGACAATTAAATGGATGGAGGACGAGATGGGCCGCCACTGAGCGACAGTTGAGCCCGGTCGAAACAATATTCTCTTGGCTTGACGAAAACCAACCCTCTCAACAAACAACAACTTTGCTACATAATGACTATCAACTTGAAAATATCCTAGTTGATTTGCGTGACCCTACAAAGGCGGTTGCCGTACTTGACTGGGACATGTGCACGCAAGGCGATCCTCTCATGGATCTTGGTTACTTACTCAATTGGTGGGCAGATCCAACTGACGATCCAACTTGGCACAAACTGACTCCGATGCCCAGATACGAAGTGGGCCTCCCAACACGAAACGATGTAATAGAACGCTACGCAAAAACGACAGGATTTGACGTAGAACACGCCAACTGGTACCACCTCTTCGGTGTCTTAAAGCTTCTTGTCATCCTCGAACAAATTCATGTTCGATTCGTTCGAGGACAAACCCAAGACGAACGCTTTAAATCACTCGGCAAACGGGTTGACGGGTTGGCGCAAAAAGGGTTGTCATTGCTCTCCTGATTGTGGATAAACCTTAAAAGGGTTTTACCACTACCATTACAACAGCAATCAGAACAGCAACGGCTACCAGTAAACTTAACACCTTGCCCTGTTCAGGGCGTCTAAAGGCAACCCCAGTCAATGCCGCAAGCAAGAACCAGATTCCCAGTTTCACAATAATCCAACCCGGAAAACCAAACCGCCCAAGACCCAGCAAGCCAAATCCGCTCACCAATACAAGAACAGCAGTAATGCCGGACAGCATCAAGGTCCTACTCCGTTGTTCAGGCTTTGGAGCAGCGATTGCACCCAAAGTAATAGCAACAAGCATGATCACAGTAAATATATGAATGATTTGATAAAACTGAATTGACATCTACACCTCTCATGCCCAGACATCGATCACCGCAACCGAATATGTCATAGGCCTATTGTTAACGATTATTTGATGGATTGGCCGAATAGCTCAACTCAGCATCAAATCTCCAGACTGTCCGTTCAATCGACGAAATAACATCCGCCATGCTTGTGGCCAAAATACCCGCCTCAGTACCAAACGCACGCACTAATAGAGACGGCTGCTCTAAGTGCCCAAAACTTTCGTAATTCTCTACAATGAGCCACGCACTTGGCCCAGGACCAAAAACCCGTTCATATACTCCAAAAATCAGACCCGCATTTGCAAACCGTGGAAGACTTTCTCGCAAGAAGCGCTCCCAAATTACCGTCCTTCCCGGTGCAATCTGTAGTGTCGTCGTTCGTGCCAGTGGAAACCCGCCAACTTCATTAGCCTCCACACTTAATTCTCGACGGTAACGCATCGCATAACGTCGACGGCTCACAGTTGCGCGACGAAGTTGCTCAACAAGTCTCCGTCGCCTATCAGGTTTCATCACCCTCGCTAAAGAACCACCAGAATCATACTGAGCAAGACTGGCTAAAGGCGTCACCAGTTGTAAATCATAGCTATTCCCAAACTCCGCTACCCGCCAAACAGAACGCCACGGTACGCCAGCGCGCTGTAACGCGGGTGTCACCTCATCCTGTTGTAACTCGATGTATTCCTCATATCGATCCGGAACAATTGTTACTACATCGACTTGCAGCCAATTATCCTCTTGTGCGTCACTATCTTGAACAAAACTCAGAAGAATAGTGCTGACAAGCAGAACCCAAATTATCTTTCCAGACTTTTGCATAACACTGACGCTTTCTTCATTAACCTAACTAATTTACTTTACCACCCCTTCTCTCAATTACCCATTGCAATCGTCGCACCACCATCAACAACGATAACCTGTCCCGTCACAAACGCCCCCGCTGGAGAAGCCAAAAACACGGCAGCGCCTGCAACATCTTCAGGCTGACCAATGCGACCCAAGGGATATGATTGCAGGGTCTCCTCTAAAACCACTGAATCTTCCCAGAGCTTTTTAGAAAAATCGGTCTTCACAAGTCCTGGCGCGATGCAGTTGACCGTTATATTCTTTTGGCCCCATTCCACAGCCAAATTACGAGCCAATTGCATTTCAGCCGCCTTCGATATTGCATAAAGACCAAGATTTGGATGTCCTTTCAAGCCGCCGATACTCGAGACAATAATTATTGATCCACTTTTCTGTGCAACCATCTGAGGAATGACCATATGACACAACCCCATAACTTGTTTGACATTTGTGTCCATAACTTTGTCGTACACACTATCCGACGCTTTGGACAAGGAACCGAAGTACGGATTCGCGGCGGCGTTGCAAACGAGAATATCAATGCGTTTCCACTTAGCAAGACTACAATTGACTAACTCCTTGAGTTGCTGAGTAGACGACACGTTACATGGCACCGCAAGTGCTTCGCCACCCATTTCACGTATGGAACGAGCTACTTCATCACAAGCTACCGTCTTACGACTGGAAATGACAACTTTAGCCCCACATTGAGACAATGCTTCGGCAATCGCTCTACCTATTCCACGAGTCGAACCTGTAACAACAGCCACTTTCCCATCGAGATCAAATAAATTTGTATTCTTCATGAAACACACCAACGCTCGGACAAGGCTAGATTCTTATTTACTTCCCACAGCAATTCCTTCTTCCTCGTCAACCTGCAACAACAAAATTCCACCGACAACAAAAAACACGAGCAAACTCATTACTCCCACACGCTGACCATAGGATCCAGCAAGTATTCCAAGCAACCATGGCCCAAGAAAAGCCGTGATTTTTCCGGAGAGCGAGAAGAAACCAAAAAACTCTGAAGCATGTTCTGCCGGAACAAATCGACTCATTAACGACCGACTCGCTGATTGATTCGGGCCAATAGATAAACCCAGGAGACAACCAGCAACCCACAACCAAGTACGATTCGGCGCGACAACAGCCACTATTGTCGCGATAATTAGAAAGAAAAGACTAATCCCAATAGTCGTTTTGCCGCCAAAATGATCATCTACAAATCCAAACAACCAAGCTCCGAGACCTGCCACAACATTAAGAACGATCCCAAAAAAAATTACCTCACTGATCGTAAAACCAAATGTTCCCGCTGCGTATATACCCCCAAAAGCAAACACTGTCACCAAACCGTCGTTATAAATTGCCCGGGCAATTAAAAATCGCATTAACTGCCGGTAGCGTCGAATGTTTGCAAAAGTTTGGGCTACCCCTTGAAAAGCTGCTGACAGATCAAAATTCTTTTTCTCTTTGACATCATCGTCCCAAAAAAAATAAAACATCGGTAAACTAAAAAATAAGAACCACACTGCGACAAGCAGATTCGTTGCTCTGACGTTGAATCCATCTGTTGTCGCAACCCCTAAAGGTGGGGGATCGCCAGTGGCAAACGGTAAAGCCAAAGCCAAACACACCAAGCCACCGATATAGCCTAGTGCCCACCCATATCCAGACAGCCTTCCTAAACGTTGTGAAGGAGCCAAATCAGATAACATCGCGTTATAAAAAACTAGAGACAACTCGTAAGTGACATTTGCAATTACAAATATTGCCAAGGCTAAGATCACTGAATTCGGTTGATTGGGTTGCACAAACGTGAGAACACCTGTTGCACCAACACAAATCAGCACGCAGGCCAATAAATAACGCTGTCGTCCCCCTCTGTCCGCTAAAGCGCCGGTAATAGGTGCCAAGAAAGCAATACAGAGCGCGCTCACCGTAATTCCCCGCGACCAAAGAGCTGTTCCATGATCAGGATCAGCAGCAAATGTGCTTGTGAAATATGTGGAATACACAAATGTGACAACCAGTGTCGTAAAACTGGAATTCGCCCAATCATAAAGACACCAAGACAAAATCCGACTGCGTGGAGCACTTGTGCTTGTCACGATGTTTTAATCCTGACATAAATTGCCATCAAGATAAGGGTGAAATTATTATTTGCATTTGTTGGGAAGTAGTTAGACTACTATCAAAGTTAACTTTATTCAGGGGAGTAAAACCTATGCCATGGTTTGTCATGATCGCACGCGACCGTCCGGGAGGCTTAGAAAATCGTAAGCTACATCGGCCAGCTCATCTTGAACATATGGCTGATCTGGATGCCGCTGGTCGAGTTCGTTATGGAGGACCTTTGCTGAATGACCAGGGGGATATGACCGGAAGTCTTATTATTCTTCAGGCCGAGACACTTGAAGACGCCCACGCTACCTACACAAAAGATCCTTACGTCGTGAACGGCGTGTTCGAGAACTTTGACGTAATCGAAACAAAACCAATTTTTCCTAAAAAAAATGATTAACTTAATAGTCTTTATTCGTTCACGACTCGCACGACGGCTGTCAGTGCACTAAAATCCGTTTAGAAAATGATATATCGGAGTCCATTTCCTGACGTCACTGTTCCAGAGATACCCCTTCATAGTTATGTCTTTGAACATGCGCATGAAAGGCCAGACAAACCTGCGCTAATCGATGGCCCCTCTGGACGAACATTAACGTACAAAGCCCTTTATGACGCCGCACGTGCGACGGCATCAGGACTTACGGCACGAGGATTTCACAAGGGAGATGTCCTTGCGATTTACAGCCCCAATATCCCTGAGTACGCCATCGCATTCTTTGGCGTGTCCATGGCAGGTGGTATTAACACCACTATTAATCCCTTGTACACGGCAGACGAACTCAACCGTCAGTTAGTTGATTCCGGCGCAACTTTTCTTGTAACTATTCCCCAATTTCTAGACAAGGCTCGTGAAGCCACTGAAAAGACAGATGTTAGAGAGATTTTCGTCTTCGGCTCCGGAGAAAATGCGACCCCATTCGCTGACCTAATGACAAGGGAAGAGTTCCCCGAGCCCCCTCTTAACGCACAAGAGGATCTCGTCGCGCTACCTTACTCAAGTGGTACAACAGGACTTCCAAAAGGTGTCATGCTAACGCACCACAATCTCGTCGCGAATATCGTTCAGACGGATACGATCGAACGCCTGTCAGACAGAGAAACAATGATTGGTATCCTGCCTTTCTATCACATTTATGGCATGGTTTGTCTCATGAGTTGCGCGCTAAGGGTTGGAGCAACAGTCGTCACAATGCCTCGCTTCGACCTTGAGCAGTTTCTCCAACTTGTAGAACGACACAAGATAACCATGGGATATATTGTGCCACCCATTGTTCTCGCTCTGGCAAAACACCCCATGGTCGATCAATACAATTTGTCGACCTTAAAGGATCTGCTGTCGGGCGCTGCTCCACTCCCAGAATCAGTTGCTCACGCCTGCGCAGAAAGAAACAACGTATCTATTAGACAAGGGTACGGATTAACTGAGACAAGCCCCGTTACTCACTTCAATCCAAAAGATCATGAAATAAAAATCACATCGGTCGGACCAGCTGCGCCGAGTACTTCCTACCGTATCGTTGATGTATCCAGTCACAAAGATGTAGAAACAGGAGAACTAGGTGAAATCTGGATTAAAGGCCCTCAAGTTATGAAAGGTTACCTAAACAATCCAAAAGCAACAGCCTCAATGATTGACAAAAATGAGTGGTTACATACCGGGGACATTGGCCGGGCAGACGAAGATGGATATTTATATATTATTGACCGCGTCAAAGAGCTCATTAAATACAAGGGTCAACAAGTAGCTCCGGCTGAACTGGAAGCTGTACTTCAATCTCATCCTAACATTGCCGACGCTGCCGTCATCCCTATTCCAGATGAAGAAGCCGGCGAAATTCCTAAAGCCTTTATCGTTGCCAAGTCTGAATCGATTCTGACAGCAGACGAAGTCATCGATTACGTCGCACAACGAGTGGCTCCGCACAAAAAAGTCCGCCGTGTTGAATTCATCGATCAGATTCCAAAAGTACCTTCTGGAAAAATTCTCCGACGACAACTTGTGGAACGTGAAAATCAACGCTAGTCCGTGACAATCGAACTGAGGTGACTTACTTTGGTTTCATCAAGAGATTTTATTTATCTAGCCGTGTCAACAATGTTGATTTTGAATTCATCATCCAGTGTCACCGCGACTCAAAACGTCACGCTCTCTCTCTTGGCCACACTGGATATTAAGGCAGATCTCGTTAAAGTCGATGAGCACTACGCCTATGTTGCCGCCGACAATGTTTTGCAGATTATTGATCTATCCGATCGACGAAAACCGTCTGTGACAGGCGTGATAAACACTCCTGGCCGTATCTGGTCTCTACACGTAGATACTCCCTATATTTATGTCGCAGGTGGATTAGAAGGCCTTCACATTATTGAATTCTCAGATGCTGCACACCCTACACTCATCGGAACCCATACGACCCCTGGCCAAGCCCTTGCCGTTTCTACTACTGGCACCGTAGCAATGGTGATTAATCTCATGACGGGACTTGAACTCGTCGACATCACTGACAAGACCAATCCGACACTGCTCTTCACGCAAGAAACGCCTGGTTATCAATGGGGGATCGAAGGATCTGGGCCGCACGTGTACATCATTGATCAACCATCTGGACTGCATCTGTTTGATGTTTCAAATCCGAACGCTCCTGTTGCCATTGGTTTATACGAGACTGATGAGCCAGCAAATGACATCATTTTTGGAGCAGGAAACAGAGGCTATCTTACGTATGCTCGATCTCGAGCCATCGATATTTTGGACGTGTCGGACCCATCGAATTTGCGCCGAGTTGGAAGGTACGAAGCGACGGCACGATTCCAGCACATCGCAATTTCTGAATTTAATTTAATGGTTCCAGCGGGTGACGGAGGACTCTCTGTTATTGATGTATCCAACAGCTCCCAGCCCACTCTCCGCCTCTCTTATGACACACCGGGAACGGTCCAAGATATTGCCGTTGATAATAATCTTGTCGCCATTGCTGACAAAGAGGCCCTGATTTTACTTCATCTAGAGTGACAAATATTATTTTCACAAACCTTCCAAAATCAGACAGGTCTTGACGGATTACTCTTCAGCCAATGGCAAGAAAAGTGAGATCCTGTCTTCGTTGCCAATGGCTCGAGAAATATGGCCCTGACCCTCAATATCTTCTGCAAGCAGTATATGTCCAGGATAGAGCCGAATCGTAGTCCCGTCTCCAATCTCTATTTCGCTTTCACCAGACAAAGTCACTACGTACTGGCGCCGAGGTGCAGTGTGCCAATCAATAAAATAATTTGGAGAATTACGACGAAATTGCACACTAGTAATGGGAACTGGTTTTGATAGCTCTGTAGTGCTCCGTGCTTGATTTAAGGGAACCTCAAACTCCTCTGCGTGGGTCTTTCCGTCTGGACCAGTAAAAATTCTAGTTACCTTAATCGGAGTCCTCGCTTGAGCTTTCAACGACGAATCCTGATTCCACCGAATACCACCTACAATAATTAAGGTCGGCACCCACCCCAACATGAGGAAACAATATGCAAGCTTTTTCATCGTTAGAATCTCCTTACGTCTATTAAGCAGCAATTAGCTCCTACCAAACCTATTAAGTACGCAAAAAAGATTCTTCCGGGATTAAGCGAAAACTTCTCACTACCGAATCAGACGACTGTACACTTCGGTAGCACGCTCGGCCATTGATGCAGTCGTGTAGTGGGTTCTTATTCCATCAGCACCCTGCTGACCCAATTCCAAACGATGCTTAGGATCTGACGATAGTCGGTGAATAGCCTCAACTAAAGCATCTGCGTCATCAGGAGGCACTAATATACCTCCATCAGTTCTCTCAAGAAATTCAGTATAGCTTCCACGTCTCGGCACTATGGCTGGGACACCACACGACATCGCCTCAAGCAATGGAAGTCCCTTAGGATCATCATAAACAGAAGGAATAACGATTGCATCCAATCCATGCAGAAACGAAACTTTTTGAGCCTTATCAAGTTGCCCATGATAGTTTACTTCGCTACTCAATCCCCACTCCTTAACTTTATCAAGGACAGAGCTTAAGTATTTTTCGTGCCCTGGAGACAAATATCCAGCGATTTCAATCGAACCATTTTCAATCTTTCCACTTTCACGTAAACGACGGTATGCCTCACATAAAAGATGCAATCCCTTCTCTGGCGCGATGCGTCCGAAATGACCTATCGTAAAGACCTTATTGGCTGTCTGGACGCGACGGGAGTATACGTCCACATTAACTCCAAGGGGAACCACGTCAATTTTTGCTCCCGGAACACCCAGAAACCGATTCATTCTAGTTGCGCAATAGTCACTCACCGCTAAGAAACGATCAACGTAGCGACCATGCTCAGCAATAAGATCTCTTGATTGATTGAGATGTTTCTCGCTTAAATGACTTAAAAATACATCTTCACCCTGTAAAGTGCAGCAAATTGGAACTTTTAAAGTTTCTTTCAATGGTTGCGCCAAGGCAATTAACATGGAGTTTGAAATGTCAATAATGTCAGGCTTCGGTTGACTCTCCAACCAATGAAGAAGCTTGTCAATCTCCTTAGATTGATGTCCGCTCCGCCCTTCCATCACAGAAATCGCAAGATCTCCAAGGTCTGCAGGATCGGTCTGCACAGCGCGACCAGCAACAGCTCGCAATAACCAAGGAGATTCCCAGAGTCTATCAAGAAGCCACGGTGTACGTCGAAACGCCGACAAATGCTGTTCTAGATAAACACTAATACCACCGTAAAAGATTCTGTCCGAACTAACATTCTCCTCATCAGTACGGGTTGGCGTATACATCGGGAGCAACAGAACGTCGTGTCCTGCATCCATTAAAGATTGGGCAAGTGAATTGTCCCGTATACAACTTCCACAGTACATCCCACCTGCACCAGCTGTTATATAAGTAACTCTCATAATTAATTAAGGATACGATTATAGTGATACCATACTTACATGATGAAGATTATGAGTTCAGAAATTTCAATTATTTTCTCTTGTGTGTCCATTATGCTTCTTGGTTTAGCGGCCTTCAGCAACGCAGCTCAACTTGAAGCTCCACCAGACGTGGCGGCCGTTCCAAGTGATGCAGAAGTCACTTCTTCAGGATTAGCAAGCAGAGTCATAGAAGCTGGAACGGGCACAGAATATCCGACTGCAAGCAGTGACGTTACCGTCCATTACACTGGGTGGACGACTGACGGAACGATGTTCGATAGCTCTGTCCAACGCATGCAAACTGCAACATTTCCATTGAATGGCGTCATCAGGGGCTGGACCGAAGGACTCCAACTCATGGTAGTCGGCGAAAAACGACGCTTCTGGATCCCCGAAGAGTTAGCTTACGGCGGCCGGCGTGCTCCATTTGGAATGCTCGTGTTTGATGTCGAACTTATTAGGTTTAACTAATCCAATCTGCCGTGAAACTACCGACCCTCATTAGTCGACGTCGGTTTGCACATCTTGGCGCCGCTGGAGCGGCGAGTTTAGCAACAGGATTTTCCGATAAAGATGGTGTTATCGACCCATCTTTATCATTGAAAAGCCGGCACCTACTGACTCTATCCCTCAAGTGTCGATTACCCGTCGATCGACAGCTGGAACCACAAGAGTTAGTGAAAATTACCGGCGGACATTTCACGGGCAACCGATTGCAAGGCGTCGTCCAGGCAGGCGGTGGCAACTGGTTAGTTTTACAGCCAAGTGAACAGATTGAAATCAATATTCGTGCGACCTTGCAAACTTCGAGCAACTACCTGATAAATATTTGGGCTCGCGGCATCATAGATAACCGCAATTTCCAAGAGGGGACTCATACGCGGATAACGCCAGTGTTTCAAACAGCTTCCCTGCCATACGCATGGCTGAACAAAATTGTCAGTGTCGGACGGGGAAAACGCGTGAAAGATGTTGATCGTTACGAAATTTACGAAATAATCTAAAAGATTTCTCGGTTCTAAGTAAGTGCTGTTGCGTTACTGAGTAGAAATTGCACTCCGTCCACCGCGCAATACAAACTTTTGGATCTTCCCTGTAGCAGTTTTCGGCAATTCCTCGATGAATTCAAATTTACGAGGAACTTTAAAATGAGCCAAGTGCTCACGCGCAAACTCAGTCAATTCTTTTTCAGTGGCGGTCTTACCCTCAGCGCATATTACAAATCCGTGAGGGCTTTCTCCCCATTTTTCATCCGGCATTCCAACGACTGCAATCTCTTGAACGGCCGGGTGACGCATCATGACACCCTCCACCTCAATTGATGAAATATTCTCCCCACCACTGATTATGACGTCTTTAAAACGATCCCGAATTTGCACATACCCATCAGGATGAACAACCGCCGCATCACCGCTATGAAACCAGCCTCCACGCATCGCGGTCGCTGTAGCATCAGAATCATTGTAGTAACCGGCCATCACTACGTTGCCGCGGACCACAATCTCACCTAGTGTTTCACCATCGTGGGGAACTTCATCGTCGCTCTCGTCAACTACGCGCAATTCACCAGACGTTATTAATTCGACACCTTGCCGTGCTTTGATGGCCGCTCTCTCTTCGAGAGTCATCAGATCATGTTCCGGTCGAGGCTCGCACACCGTAATAAACGGAGCAGTTTCAGTCAGTCCATAGGCCTGTATTAGCTCCCACGAAAATTCCCCCTCAACCCTCTGAATGGTCGCCGCTGCCGGCGGAGCACCGGCTGTCATCACGCGAACACCACTAGGAACCTCACCACGCACCTCAGGCGGAGCATTAGCCAAGGTAATTAATACTGTTGGAGCCGCACACAACATCGTGACCGATTCATCGCGTATCAACCCAAATGCCTTCCTTAGATCGATCTGCCTGAGACAAACATGAATACCCCCGACTGCCGTGACGATCCAAACAAAAGTCCACCCATTCGCGTGAAACATCGGAAGTGTCCATAGATACCGATCACGGCATGTCATCGGATGATGAAGCAACGTGCCCACGGCATTCATATACGCATTTCTATGCGTAATCATCACACCTTTTGGACGCGACGTCGTGCCACTGGTGTAATTTATGGTTAGTAAATCCTGTTCAGAAATCTCAGGAGTATCAAAATGCGGCTCAGACTCTGCATCAAGCAACGCCCCATACTCATACCATCCATCATGAGAACCTTCCAGAGCAATAAAATGGTCGACGCCTTTACACGACGACCGCAACCCATCAATCAGATCGAGATAGTCAGCATGCGCACACACTACTTTTGCTCCGCTGTGTTGAATGATGTACTCAATTTCAGCGCCATTAAGGCGATAGTTAATTGGGACCAGTACCGCCCCAATTTGAGGAACGCCATAAAAGGACTCCAAATTTGCATGCGTGTTAGGAGACACATAGGCGACCCGATCACCAGGACCAACACCTAATCGCTGCAATGCAGACGACCAACGATCACATCGTCTAAAAAATTGTTCATAGGTCAAGCGAATCGAACCGTCGACAACCGCTTCACGGTCTGGATAAAGACTACGAGCTCGTCGCATAAATTCAAGTGGTGTTAGAGGTGTTTCCACGGATCCTCCAGATCGAATCAATCAAATATTAAAATTATGGCTTGGCTATGGTATTAGTTAAAAGCCCGACACCCTCAAGTTCGACCTCAACCACGTCACCAGGTTGCATTGCACTAGTCGAACCAGGAGTTCCAGTAAAAATCATGTCGCCTGCCTCAAGTGTGACATACCTACTAACGTAGCTCACAATTTCAGCCGTTCCAAAAATAAGATCTGCTGTTCGTTGAGACTGTTTGACCTCACCATTAAGACGCGTCTCCAACAAAAGATTGTTGTAATTCACACCTCGAGCCATGACAGGCCCAACCGGCCCGAAAGTATCTGCGCCTTTAGCTCGTAACCACTGCAAATCATTATCCTGCCATGCACGCTCGCTCACATCATTACCTGGAGCCACAGCGAAAATATGATCTGGAGCGTCCTCTTCAGAAACATTCTGAGTGAACTTTCCAATAATTAGAACCATCTCACCTTCATAGTGCAAATCAGTAGCATCTTCGTAATAGGTAATCGCAGCATCATGAGGAATTAAAGATGTTGGGAATTTTGCGAATAATCCAGGATAGGCTGCCTGAGTCCTCTCACCTAGATGACTTTTATAATTGAGGCCGACAGCAATAACTTTTTTGGGATCGGTCGGGGTCAGTAATTGAACTTGACTTAAAGCTACCGTATCACCCGTGCGATCCTCAGAAATGAAGGGAGCAGCAGTCAATTCGTGAATAGTTTCACCCTGAAGTACTCCATAAGATATAACTCCCTGATATTGATAACGAACATACTTGGTTACATCTTGAGCGACAACAGCTACTCCAAGCGACATCACAACCGTGGCTACAAGCAAGCCGGTTTTACGCATATTACCCTCCTAGTTGGCGTCTCGCTTACTCTCAAAACAACCGAAGGCGTGAAATATAGCACTCGAGTGCTTCTCGCGTCGAGTCTGCAAATGGTAATGTGAAACAAACAATGACTACTACAACAGGTGGAAACAAGGCACTCATCGCTCGAGATCAAGCTCATCTAGTGCATCCCCTGCATGACTCTTCCACACATGCACACGGTCGAGTGTGGGTCAAGGGAGAAGGCGCTATTCTGACGGATGCTGACGGACAACAATGCATCGACGGACTTGCCGGTCTCTGGAATGTGACGGCCGGACACGGGCGCAAAGAACTTGCTGACACCATGCAGATTCAGGCAAGTCAATTGGCATATGTTTCCGGATATAGTGGTAATTCAAATACACAAGCGATTGAACTAGCAGAACAACTCGCGGATCTCTGCTACCCCTCGATTAATCACTTTTTTTTTACAAGTGGTGGAGGAGAATCAACCGAGAGCAGCATAAAGCTCGCGCGTGCATATTGGAAACTGAAAGGGCAACCACAAAAGACCAAAGTTATCTCAAGAATCGACGGATATCACGGCGTTACACTAGCTGCCATGAGTGCTACTGGTATCGCCCCCTTTTGGACACTTTTTGAACCTCGTGTGCCAGGTTTTGTTCATATTCCTTCACCATATCCGTACCGTTACGATGCACCTTCTGGTATTAGTCAGGGACTAGCAGCGGCCAATGAACTTGAGGAGGCAATCTTACGCGAAGGCGCTGATACGGTCGCCATGTTTATTGCCGAACCCGTCCAAGGAGCCGGTGGTGTAATCCCACCACAAGACGATTACTTCCCGAAGATTCGTGAAATTTGCGACCGGTATGAGGTGCTATTTGTCGCTGACGAAGTCATTACGGGCTTCGGTCGGACGGGAAAATACTTTGCCCTTGAGCACTGGGGTGTCGAACCAGATGTAATCCAGTTTGCAAAAGCAATTACTTCAGGTTATTTCCCTCTCGGAGGCATCGGCATCAACGACGTAATTATGCAAACGTTGGAAGACGGAAACCAGACTTGGATGCATGCCTTTACTTACAGCGCACACCCTGTTGGCTGTGCCGTAGCATTAAAGATGCTCACCATCATAGAAAAAGAAGACTTCCCTGCCCAAGCGGCGGAAAAAGGTGATTACTTAAGCAACATACTTCATGTCGCATTAGAGCATCATCCACATGTCGGCAATATCAGGGGTAAGGGATTGATGTGTGCTGTTGAGTTTGTTGAAGATCAGGCAACGAAAAAACCTTTTCTTGCAACTGAAAAAATCGGATTACAGATTCACAAGAAAGCACTTGAAAAAGGACTGCTTAGTCGCATTAAAGGTGATAGCTATTTACTCGCCCCACCGATTGTGATTACTGAATCAGAACTCGACCGCATTGTCGAAATTCTTAGTGAATCAATTAAGGACATCTTAGGCTAAACAACTAGAAACAGGAGAGTATAATCCTGCCGTGAATAAACAAAAAACAATCACCGAACTGGTGGCAATGGAACACCAACTATCGTCACATTACTCTGACTTACAAAACCAGGGCCTTCAATTAGATTTAACACGCGGAAAACCAAGTCCGGAACAACTCGACCTAGCCAATTTATTAGACCGTGATTTGGATAACGATTACCTCTCGCCTGACAACATCGACGTACGTAACTACGGCCAACTAGAGGGATTACCGTCCGCCCGCCAACTGGGAGCCTCTTTATTAGGCGTCCAAGATACAGACGTTATTGTCGGAGGAAACGCCAGCCTGACACTCATGTACCAGTACCTCCTAAGCGCCCTGTACTGGGGGCCCCTCGGTCCAAACACCGCTTGGAGGAAAAACAACGAGCAATTGAAATTTCTGTGCGTCGTGCCAGGATACGACAGACATTTCACAATTACAGAAGACCTCGGCTTTGAAATGATCAACGTAGAAATGCTTGAGAGCGGACCAAACATGGATACCGTCGAGCAACTTGTTGCAGACGACCCTCAAATCAAAGGAATCTGGTGCGTCCCGAAATATCAAAATCCTACGGGGCACACCTTTTCCGATGAAACGGTCGAAAGAATGTCACTCTTAGGTAAAATTGCGGGACCTGACTTCCGCATCATGTGGGACAACGCGTACGCAGTTCATAATCTGTACGACAGCTCGCGCGTACTAAAAAATATTATGGTCTGCTGTAAAACCGCTAACACTCAAGACAGTGTGATCATGTTTGCCTCAACTTCAAAAATCACCCGCGCCGGCAGCGGAATTTCGTTTATCGCTGCCTCTCCAGATAATTTAAGTCACTTTAAAAAACGACTTTCCGTCCAGACAATTGGATCGAATAAGGTCAATCAGCTACGCCACGTACGCTTTTTGAGGAAGTTCGCCGACATTGAGTCATTAATGCAACAACACGCAGCAATCGTGCGTCCAAAGTTTGAGAAAGTGATCCACTATCTCCAATCACATCTCAAAGACATCGCAACATGGACAGAACCACGAGGTGGATATTTTTTATCCGTAAATGTCGCATCTGGCTTGGCAAAAGAGGTCGTCAGACTCGCTGGAGAAGCGGGGGTAAAACTAACCCCGGCAGGAGCAACCTTTCCATACAAACTCGATCCAGCTGATACCAACATTCGTTTGGCGCCAACGTATCCAAACCTTGACGAACTTCAAGCAGCCATGCCCGTCTTTATTACTGCGGTGCAACTGGCGAGTGTCAGGAAACTACTCATTCAGAAAGACTAAGGCGTAACGTTTGCCAGTACGAACTCCGCGACAAATTTGAAACGTGATTCGACCCGCACCGCCTGAGGACATCCGGGCAACTCATCCTTCGACTTAAGGTACGCAATGCAAGGTTTTTGATATCGCATTGCGAGTCGGGCTTCGCTCGCCGTACCATCACCTCCTGGAAGGAGAATAACCACCGTCGACGAAAGAACATTAATGTGATTTCTTGAAGAGGGTTCATCTCCTGAGTGAACGCCACGATCAAGATGGGTGTAAATGGGAATATCGACCCAAGGATTGGGATAGCCCTCTTCAGGAGTTGCGATCCGATCACTGGCGACTGAAGGAATAACAGCGAGACTCATTCCACGTCGATCTGCGACTTGACAAAAAGCCTGGCTCACGGCTTCCATCACGCCCCCTCCACCACCAGTAAGCAAATGAAAACCGCACTCGGCAATCCACTTTCCAATCTCTCGAGCCCTATCGACGTGAGATGCGGAATGGGAACCCATCACACCAATCACAGGGGAGCGTGACAACGTATGGCTCATTGAAACGGTTTGCATGATCTTTAATGCTGGTATCGTCAGGACATCACTATAATGCTATGCATATGAAACTACAGTCACATCTCATCTGTATAGGTCTCTCATTACTAATTTCTTGGTCATGCAACCCATCGAATCTTTCTTCTGCTCTTGATCAGGGCACTCAATCAGTCAGCTTACAAATCAGCCACAGAACTGAATGGCGGACATTATGGATTGAAGGTAAAACAGACCTGCCTGATGGGGCCTACGTCAACATTCGTATCATCCACGAGTTAGGCCAGACAACTCCGATGGATACTTGGCCAGCCAGCAACCTAATGGACAACGCACGTAGCACCGTGAAGGACGGAACATTTT
>Ga0310344_10000339_pt1 | contig 37303 bp, 31 predicted proteins | sample HC15DNA20200_MG_FD_203801 | JGI IMG/M metagenome (GOLD analysis project Ga0310344, IMG submission 203801) | Marine microbial communities from station ALOHA, North Pacific Subtropical Gyre - HC15-DNA-20-200_MG | ecosystem: Environmental > Aquatic > Marine > Oceanic | place: Pacific Ocean: North...
GGCGGAGCCCCTGTCAGTGTTCAGTCGATGACTGTGACGAGGACGGCGGATTATGAAGGAACCCTTCAGCAAATATATGAACTTGCAATGGCTGGTGCGGATATTGTCCGATGCACTTGCAATGAGTTGGAAGCGGCTGAAGGTCTAGCTCGCATCGTAGCGCGGTCCCCAGTTCCGATAGTTGCAGATATCCATCACCAATACCGGATGGCATTGGCGGCCCTTGAGGCGGGTGTTCATTGTCTTCGTCTCAACCCAGGAAATATCCGAAAGCCTGACCATATTAAAGCTGTTGCTGCTGAGGCTCGTGATCGAAATGTCCCGATTCGGATAGGGGTCAACGGTGGTTCTCTACACCCAGCCCTCTATGAGAAATACGGCGGCAAGGTGACCCCGGAAGCGATGGTTGAGTCAGCTTTGGAAGAGATTGGATATTTTGCCGAGGTAGATTTTGACCTAATCAAGATTTCAGTCAAGGCATCGAACGTGCCTGTGATGATCGAGGCATATCGGCAGTTGGCTGAAGTTACTGACTATCCCCTGCACCTCGGTGTGACTGAAGCAGGGCCGCCACCGGTTGGTCTAGTGAAATCAACAGCTGGAATAGCCACCCTCTTGGCAGAGGGGATTGGGGACACTATTCGGTATTCCCTAACAGCTGATCCTGTGGAAGAAGCAAAGGCTGGAAGACAGCTTTTGGAATTATTGGGTTTAAGAGAGCGGCGAAATGTAGATCTTATTTCTTGCCCAAGTTGTGGGAGAGCAGAGATTGATGTTGTGACGGTTGCGCGACAGGCGATGGAAGCTTTTGCGGATCGAGAGTTGCCGCTTCAGATAGCGGTGATGGGCTGTGTCGTCAACGGTCCAGGGGAAGCACGTGATGCCGACCTTGGTATCGCTGCCGGGCGTCACCGGGGGCATCTCTTCATTAAAGGAAAGAATGCCGCTGTGGTTCCTGAAGAAGAGATGGTTGGGACACTTGTTGAATGGGCTGAGTTCATCCACACAAATGGTGTAGAGGCTGCCCTGGCGCGAGTCGATCTAGACAGAGCTTCGCGTGAGGCCGAACGAGACCGTATAGGACTACTTCATGAACAAGGAGAGGATACGAACGACGATGCTACGCGTATTGAGCAAATCCGTCGACATACGGTTTGACAATACCTGATAGCGATATTGGCCGCTCGTCGAGGTCAGCCGTTATACTTTCGGCCCGCGTGCGTCGTTTCCGGGCGAGGTGTGGGCTTTATCCAAGCGCTGTTTCCGGGAATGAGGAGCGAAGGGAAAACGGTGGTTAACTTTCTTGGTTGACCCTTGCAGAGAACGAGTAGGAGGAGCGATGGAGGTGACCGAAAAGGTCGGCGACTTGTGCGCTCCACTTTGTCAGATTGCTGGTGTTGAGCTCCTAGAAGTGGAGTTCAATGGCAGCACTCTCCGACTAGTTGTTGATCATCCTGAAGGTGTTGGAATGGATGCAATTGCTACAGTTGCCCGTGAGGTGTCGCGAACTCTTGACCATGTGGATCCAGTCAAAGGACGCTACACCCTTGAAGTCAGTAGTCCGGGATTGGAGCGTCGACTAGAGCGACCAGATCATTTTCTTCGAGCGATCGGCTCAATGGTAGTTTTGCAAACATTTCTTGAGGGTGCATCTCAACTAAAAGGAACACTCGAAGCTGCCGATGAAAACGGCATATCTGTCCGGACCGGGCATGAAGAGATCCAGATTCTTCGTTATGCGGAGATCAAAAAGGCACGTACTGTCTTCGAATGGGACTCGGACAGGTCACGACATTCAAAGGGTCAACAACCGGATCAAGAGTTGGCCAGTGAAGAAAGCGAGACCGAAAAATGAATCAGGATATGATGGAAGCTCTTCAGGCCTTGGCTGCAGATCGTGGGATTTCAGAAGATGCTCTCTTTGCTGCCCTTGCTGATGCACTTGAAACCGCCTATAAGAGGATTCCTGGTGCACATGAGTTTTCTTGGGTGACGATTGATCCTGACTCAATGGAGATTCGCGTATTTGCTCAGGATCTTGATGAAGAAGGCGAGCCTGACGGGGACGAGTTCGATGTGACTCCTGATGACTTTGGCCGGATTGCCGCTCAAACCGCCCGTCAGGTGATGACGCAGAGGCTTCGTGAGGCTGAGCGTGATTTGAAATATGAAGAATACGCAGGGCGCGAAGGTGACATTGTGACTGGGATGATTCAACAGTCAGATGCTCGTTACACACTGCTAGATCTAGGCCGTGTCGAAGCTTTGCTCCCTCAAGCTGAGCAAGTTCCCTATGAACGTCCAGAGGCTAATACTCGTCTTAAGGCCTACATTGTTGAAGTTCGTAAGACAGCCAAGGGGCCGCAGATCGTGGTAAGTCGCACCCATCCAGGTCTAATAAAACGTTTGTTTGAACTTGAGGTTCCTGAAATTGCTGATGGTGTGGTGGAAATTCGCGCCTGCGCTAGGGAACCAGGTCATCGAACTAAGATTTCTGTTTTCTCCAATGACTCGAATGTTGACCCAGTTGGGGCATGTGTCGGAGCACGTGGCGCTCGCGTCCGAATGGTGGTTAATGAGCTCCGTGGTGAGAAGATCGATATTGTTCCGTATTCGGAAGATCCGGTCGATTTCGTGATGAAGGCGCTTTCACCGGCGAAAGTTAAAGACGTGTTGATTGATGAAGATCATGGAACTGCCACGGTAATTGTCCCGGATTATCAGCTGTCTCTCGCTATTGGTAAGGAGGGTCAGAATGCTCGTCTTGCTGCACGTATGACTGGTTGGCGTATTGATATTAAGAGTGAAACACAGGTGGCTGAGGAGGCTGCCTACGCCGATGTGGATTGGGCTGAAGGTGAATGGATTGTTGATGAGGCAACAGGAGAACAGATTTGGCAACCAGCGGAAGGTGGTCCCGCTGTCTCGGCTAACCAGTGGGTGGAAGCGGCTGAGGAATCTTCTGGCGAGAGTCCTAGTCCCGGCGATATCCCTCGGGCGGAAGAAGATCCAAATAGATTTGGAGAGGATGGATTATCTCTCACAGCTTCAGATTCTGCGTCCAATCGTCCTGGGGAAACGTCTTAAGTTTCTGAGCATTTGGGTTATTTCAGCTTAGATTCGGTCTCGCTGGGTGACAAAATCCTCTAAATGGTTTTTTTGTTGTTTATGAATAAGACAAGACTGCTTGCCTCTAAGGCGGGTAAAGGGTCGTAGCGACGATAGCGTCGGGGGTCGGTCCGATGGACCGGCCGCACCAGAGCGGATCCGTATAACAGACTCAGGACATCAAGAAAACCGTGCCGAAGAATATTCGCGTCTACGAATTGGCGCGCGAAATGGGGATGGAGAATAAGGAGGTTCTTGACCTCTGTGACTCTCTAGGCATTGGTGTCAAGAGTCACTCTTCTGGGATCGTTGAAGCTCAAGCTGATCGCGTGCGACGGCGTGCCGAAAAAGAAGGTTTGATTCGAAGTTCTGTTCCGGAGCCGGAGCCGGAGCCTGTTCCTGAGCCGGAGCCTGTTCCTGAGCCTGTTCCTGAGCCTGTTCCTGAGCCTGAGCCTGTTTCGGAGCCGGAGCCTGTTCCTGAGCCGGAGCCTGTTCCTGAGCCTGTTCCTGAGCCTGTTCCTGAGCCTGAGCCTGTTTCGGAGCCGGAGCCTATTCCTGAGCCTGTTTCGGAGCCGGAGCCTATTCCTGAGCCTGTTCCTGAGCCTGTGGAGCCTGAGTCTCCGAAGCGGGTGATCTCGTCTAGTGGCTCAGTTGTACCCTCTCGTCGTGCGGATGGAATTGGACCTGAAGATCAGGCAACCCCGTCGGATCCTGTTGGCGCTAGCCAGTCTGAATCTCTTCCGGAATCGGATTCGACTATTCCAACCGAACCTTCTAGACCGTCGGTATCTTCAGGCACCCGTCCGCCTATTTCTCCGAGTGATAAGCCAATACCGCCATCACCCGCTAGTCCGCGTGATAAGCCAATACCGCCATCACCCGCTAGTCCGAGCGGTAAGCCAATACCGCCCCCACCCGGATTACGGCAGCGTCCCGCTACTGGTCTAAGTGATGGTCCGACGGGTCGTCGTTCCGGACCCCCTCCAGCCGGACGACCGGTAGCAGGGTCGAATGGTGGTCCTGGTGGACGTCCTGGTGGACGTCCTGGTGGTGGTCCTGGTGGACGTCCTGGTGGTGGTCCTGGTGGACGTCCTGGTGGTGGTCCTGGTGGACGTCCTGGTGGACGTCCTGGTGGTGGTCCTGGTGGACGTCCTGGTGGTGGTCCTGGTGGTGGTCCTGGTGGTGGTCCTGGTGGTGGTCCTGGTGGTGGTCCTGGTGGACGTCCTGGTGGACGTCCTGGTGGTGGTCCTGGTGGACGTCCCGGTGGCACACCTGGAGGCCGGCGTCCGCCTCGTCGTGGGAGCGGAAGTGGTCGTCGTCGCCGCCGCCGCGAGGAACTCCAGCCAATGGATGTGCCGACATACACACCGGAGGACACAGCAGTTCCGGAAGGCGAAGTTGTAATTGAACGTTCAAGTACTGCCCAAGAGCTCGGTCCAAAACTAAATCGAACTGCAGCTGACGTTATTCGGTTCCTAATGGAACAAGGTGAGATGGTCACAGCGACTCAGTCGCTTTCGAATGACATGATTGAACTATTTGCTGCCGAGATCGGCGCTGAAGTGTGCCTAGTGGATCCTGGTGAAGAGCAGGAAATCGAACTCCTAGCACTACTCGAAGTTGCGCAAGAGGACTACGAAGACTCTCCTGTTCGACCGCCAGTCGTTACAGTCATGGGTCATGTTGACCACGGCAAGACCACGTTGCTTGATCGGATACGAAATGCCAATGTAGTTGAAGATGAGGCTGGCGGAATTACGCAGCATATAGGCGCCTATCAGGTGGACCGTGCTGGAAAGTTGGTCACATTTATTGACACACCTGGTCACGCAGCCTTCACTGCGATGCGGGCTCGAGGTGCCGGTGCTACGGATATTGTGGTGCTAGTTGTCGCTGCTGATGACGGTGTGATGCCTCAGACGGTCGAGGCCATTGACCATGCAAAAGCAGCGGGTGTTCCGATCGTTGTAGCAGTGAATAAGGTTGATCGCGATAATGCAGATTTACAGCGAGTCCTTAGTCAGCTTTCTGAAAATGAGCTAGTGCCGGAAGCATGGGGTGGTGAGACTGTCACGGTCGAAGTGTCGGCTCTTCAGGGTCTTGGGATTGAAGACTTGATTGAGAATCTCAGCGTTATTGCAGAAGTTGAAGATTTAAGAGCTGATCCAGAAGGGCGGGCACAGGGTGTTGTACTCGAGTCACATTTAGACATTGGTAGGGGAGCTGTTGCGAGCATCTTGGTTCAATCTGGAACTCTCCGTATTGGCGATCCTCTAGTCGCAGGAGCCTCCTGGGGGAGGGTGCGAGCCCTGGTAGATGGCCGTGGGGAACAGATTAAGGAGGCAGGACCGTCTATGCCCGTAGAAGTCCTTGGGCTTTCTGATGTTACGGAAGCAGGTGATCGCTTTGTCGTAGCACCTAGCGAGAAGATCGCTGGGCGAGTTGCGGAGAAGAGATCCCACTACAAGCGGCAGGCGAGTATAGGAAGAGATGCACATGCTCTTTCTGGTGGTGCACGTCTTGAGGATATTTTTGAGCAGATTCAAAAGGGAGAGGCGGCAACTCTAAATCTTGTTGTGAAGGCCGATGTTAATGGTTCTTTAGAGGCGGTTTGTGAAAGTCTCGCAAAGTTAGAGCGTGAAGATGTGAGATTGGCATTTGTGCACCGTGCTGTCGGTGGGATTACCGAGAATGACATCCAGCTAGCGAGCGCTTCCAATGCCACCATAATTGGCTTTAACGTTCGTCCGGATGTAAAAGCCCGAGGAATAGCAGAAGCTGAGAAAGTAGAGATCCGAACTTATGAGGTTATCTATCAACTCCTAGAGGATATTGAGTCAGCCATCGTCGGTATGCTCGCTCCAGAGTTTGAGGAGATCGTTACTGGTGAAGCGGAAGTTCGGGAGATATTCTCGATTCCGCGTATTGGTAAGATCGCAGGCTGCTATATCCAGACCGGTACGATTTCTCGGGGAAGTAAGGTTCGTTTTCTCCGTGATGGTGCTGTTATATGGAAGGGAGAGGTCAGCTCCCTTAGACGTTTCAAAGAAGATGTCCGTGAGGTTCAGTCTGGTTATGAATGTGGTATCGGGCTGTCGGACTTCCAGGACCTCAAGGGCGGCGACGTAATCGAGACTTACGATGAGCGGGAGATCGCGAAGGTGTAGCAGCTTATGGCAAAGAACCGGCACCGGAGTGTTCAAGGAACGCGCGGTTTCGATCGTACGGAACGTCTTAACGAGCTCATTGCCCGTCTTCTTGCTGAAGAACTTCAGCGATTTCAGGATACTCGTCTAGATTGGGTGACAATCTCTGGAGTTGAGACTGATCGTGACTTGAATCGCGCAAAAGTGTTTGTTTCCGGTGAGAGTGTCGATGCAGAAACCCTAGAAGTCCTTGGTGAGTACCGGGTACGTTTACAGAGAGCAATTAATGAAGGGTCCCGTTTACGTCGTGTACCGGAATTGGTGTTCTTGCTTGACGAGACTTCTCGTTCTGCAGCCCGGATAGAATCGATCTTGCTTAGACTACGAACCGGCGAAGGAAATAAAGAGTATCTGGATAATGATGCCGGATCCGCCTCACACCCCTAGTGGTATTCTCGTTGTTGATAAGCCAGCTGGTTGGACAAGTCATGACGTGGTTTCTCGCTCTCGATCGTTGCTTGGTATCCGAAAAGTGGGACATTCTGGAACCCTAGATCCCGGAGCAACGGGTGTCCTTGTTCTAGGCATCGGAAGAGCGACTCGATTGTTGCGTTTTCTGACTGCGCTACCCAAAGAGTACAGAGCGAAGATTGTCTTTGGTACTGAGACATCAACTCTTGATGCTGGGGGGGAGGTTACAGCCAACCACGATATGTCGCAGTTGGACCCAACCGAGGTTCTTCGCGTGGCTGCAGAAATGACTGGTGTGATATTCCAAGTACCGCCGATGGTGTCAGCTCTCAAGGTGGGAGGCAGAAAGCTCTATGAGATTGCGCGGGAGGGTAAGGAGGTGGAACGAAGTCCGAGGAGGGTGAATATTTATAGGTTTGATTTATTGCCGACAGAGGATGCGTTGATTTGGAAGGCCGAAGTCGAGTGTTCTTCTGGCACTTATGTGCGAAGTTTGGCTGCGGATCTGGGTTCGAACCTGGGTGGTGGAGCACACTTGGCTGAGCTCCGGCGTTTAGCAGTTGGGACGTTTACTCTTGACGATGCTCGCCCTATCGAGATATCTAACATACTTCCACCGTCTGCAGCGGTCAGCCATCTCGAAAAAGTTTGCGTCGATGGCGACATTGTATCTGAGGTCGGATTTGGGAGAGTGATGGACTTAGAACGATTAAATATCGAGGGGATGGGGCCCTGGGCAATACACGATCAAAATGGAGAGCTGTTAGCGGTATATGAGGCGTATGGCGAGCGCGCCAAACCCTCGGTTGTCTTGCGTGGCTAGACACAGTTCAACTGAGATTTGAGGGCCCAGTGCGTTGCGTTCGATAGCCTCAGGTCAGTGGAGATTCACCGTCAACTGACCCTTGCGAAACCAGGCCAGCCCGGTTCAGTCGTAACTATCGGCGCCTATGATGGCGTCCACCGTGGACATTGTCAGGTGATTTCGGAAGTCTGTTCCATTGCAGTTGAACGTGGGTTACGTTCGGTTGTAGTCACCTTTGATCGTCATCCTGCATCGATTGTGAGGCCAGATTCTGCACCTCTCTTGTTGACTGATTTGGATCAAAAATTAGAGCACTTAGCCGCGACCGGTATCGATGAAGCTTTTGTTGTCCCCTTCGATCAAAAACGGGCTGAGGAGTCGGCCGAGGAGTTCGTTGAGAGTGTATTGGTCGAATGTCTCGCTGTTCGGGCAATAGTTGTGGGAGAGGATTTCCATTTCGGTTACCAGCGAGCTGGAAATGTATCTCTTTTACGTGCCTTAGGAAATCGAATCGGCTTTGAAGTGCTTGGTCTTGACCTTGTCGGATTAGATGGGAAACCTGTCCGTGATCATGAACAGGTGTCTTCTACCTTTATTCGGCGGGCGCTTGTTGGAGGTGACTTAGGTCGCGCCAATGCTATGTTGGGGCGGCCCTTCGAGCTACGCGGAGAAGTTGGAAGAGGCGATAGGCGTGGTACAGAGATTGGATTTCCGACCGCAAATATTCAGGTTTCGCCAGCCCTATTGTTACCCGGAGATGGGGTGTATGCCGGCTGGGTTGAGCGTTCAGATGGCTCAGTCCATGCATCAGCTATCTCAATCGGGACTCGTCCCCACTTCTATGACAATGGAAAGCTCCTTTTGGAAGCACATCTCTTAAATTTCGAGGACGATCTTTATGGTGAAGTACTGCGGGTCCGTTTCGTGGCGAGGTTGCGATCTCAGCAGTCATTCGAAAGTCTTGGTAAGTTGGTTTCGCAATTATCCCAGGATGTGGACGATGCACGGCGTGTATTGAGCTGATGAGCCCGACAGGTGGAACGGTAGGGTAGAACGGTCTGGCGGGTACGGTCCCGCGTTACGGGGGAGCACCATCCGATGTTCACGGGCATTGTCGAAGAGATGGGAGTGGTTCGCTCGGTAAGAGATATTGGCAATGGCCGGTGCTTGATGGTTGAAGCTGAAGTGGTCATGTCTGATATGGCTGTAGGTTCTTCGATAGCGATTGACGGGTGCTGCCTAACCGTTACCGAATTTGACTCCACTGACGATGATTCTTGGTTCAGTGTTGAAGCAGTTCCAGAGACCTTGAATCGCACCACCCTTGGGGAGTTTAGCTGTGGTCAAAAAGTGAACCTTGAGCGTGCCGTGCAGGTTGGTAGTCGGTTGGGTGGACACATTGTTCAAGGTCATGTCGACACTGTTTCAGAACTCGAGCTTATCTCCGAGTACCTGGATGGATCACGACGACTAACTTTCAAGTCTCCCGAGGATGTGTTAGGTCACATTGTGGAGAAAGGATCAGTAACATTGGATGGGATCAGTTTGACTGTGGCTTCGGTCTCAAAAAATTCTTTCGAGGTTGCTGTTATCCCTCATACTCTCTTCATTACTACTCTTGGACAACGGGATGTGGGTGATCTTGTGAATTTTGAGGCTGATGTCCTGGCCCGTTATGTTGCTGGAAGTTTGATTTCGGGTCACATGACTGTGGATCGGACTAAGAGGCCAGGAGGGGAAACTGATGCCGTTTGCTCCGATTGAAGAAGCTATAGCCGCATTTGCTGACGGAGAATTTCTCGTGGTGGTTGATGATGAGAGTCGCGAGAATGAGGGCGATTTGATTATCGCTGCGGATGCAATGACTCCCGAAAAAATGGCCTTTATGATCCGCCACACTAGTGGGGTGATTTGCGCTCCTATGTCCAGTGAGCGTGCTGATGATCTTGACTTGCCATTGATGGTTCTCCAAAACACGGAATCTATGAGAACCGCATTCACCGTTTCGGTCGATTTGATAGCGGGGACTACAACAGGTATTTCTGCAAATGACCGTTCCCTTACTGTTAACGCTCTTGCAGAGCAGAGTCGACGTCCGGCTGAGTTCTCCCGTCCTGGCCATATTTTCCCGCTCCGTGGCCGAGAGGGCGGAGTTTTGAAGCGGGCCGGCCATACAGAGGCTGGTGTTGATCTTTGCGCCCTTGCTGATCGAGAGTTGGTGGGTGTTCTTTGTGAAATAGTCAACGACGATGGGACGATGGCGCGGCTACCTCAGCTCATTGATTTTGCAGAACGTAACGGTCTGCTCATTATTTCGATTGCTGATCTAATTCGGTATCGACGGAGGCATGAGAAGTTGGTTGAGCACTTTGCTTCGGCCCGGATTCCTACGAAATATGGAGAGTTCACGGCCCATGCATACCGGTCAACCCTTGATGGGGATGAACATGTTGCTTATGTGATCGGTGATATTGGATCCGTGGAAGCTCCGTTGGTTCGTGTTCATTCCGAGTGTTTGACTGGAGATCTCCTTGGTTCTATACGGTGTGACTGTGGCTCACAACTTGATGCGGCTCTCGAAAAGGTCGGCCATGAGGGAGTCGGAGTCATTGTGTATCTAAGAGGCCATGAAGGTCGAGGTGTTGGGATTGGTCACAAACTTCGCGCCTACGAGCTCCAAGACGAAGGCTTAGATACGGTAGATGCAAATTTGACCCAGGGATTGCCCGTTGATTCTCGTGAGTACGGAGTAGGCGCCCAGATACTTGCAGACTTGGGATTAAGCCAGATGCGACTAATGACTAATAATCCCGCTAAATACGGCGGTCTTGAGGGCTATGGACTCGAAATTGTTGACCGAGAGCCCTTGAGGACAGCGCCTCATCCAGAGAACTTGCGTTATTTAGAGACAAAGAGATCCCGTATGGGTCATTTATTGGATGATTCGGTTACTTTGCGTAAAGAGTTTGAGTCTGACAGATGAAAGAGGTTACAGGAACACTCGACGGTTCGGGGTTGCGTATTGGTGTTGTAGCGTCGAAGTTCAACGACGATGTTGTTGAACTAATGCTCAAAGGGGTGCACTCTAGACTTCTCTCATTCGGCGTTGCTGAAGATGACATTACCCTTGCATGGGTGGCTGGTGCTTTCGAGGTCCCTATGGCTACAAAAGCAATGGCACTTTCAGGAAATGTAGATGGGATTGTTTGTCTAGGTTGTGTTATACGAGGCGAGACCCCACATTTTGACTATGTTGCTGGAGAGGCAGCATCTGGGATTTTGCAGGTTGGTTTGGAGACCGGCATTCCCGCGATCTTCGGAGTATTGACCACTGAGACACGTGCTCAAGCACTTGAAAGGGCTTCTGGTGAACGAGGAGACAAAGGCGCAGACTGCGCTAAAGCGGTAGTTGAGATTGTTCAGTTGTTGCGTCAACTAGCTTGAGCTCGGCTTCTCAGTCTTATTTGTAGATTTGTCATCATTGGTTGCAATTCCAAGCTCTTGACCATAAGAGAATTCGACAAGGTTGCCATCAGGATCGGTGAGGGCGCAGATGTAACCTACCGGGGGTGGAAGTAAGTGTGGTTCCCATGCTAAGCAGCCCCCTAAGCGCCCCTGTTCGGCTATCAAATCTATATCTGTGGAATTGTTGCAGGCAATGCCTAAATGCGCAGGTGAAGCGAGAGTTGGTGGTGCAGGTTCCACTTGGATGCTAGGGAGTGGGCCCAGAAAGACCAGCACGAACCGACTGTCTGGCCCCTCTGGTTCGGCAATCCAAGCCACCCGTCCTTTTGTGTCGGAACGGCGATGGATTACGCGAAGTGGCGTATATTTCTCATACCAGGCGCAGGTCTTGTCAAGATTGTGGCAAGGCAGAGCTAGGTGTGTCAGCTGCACTAATTGGACAGACCGAGTCATAGCCCAACTTTAGACTGAAAAGGGAAATTACAGGTCGGGTGGGCCAACGCCTAAGGGGTGCTAGCCTTTAGGTTCGAGGGTGATCCGACCGGATCATCCGGGTCGGGAAGGAACCCTCCGGCCCGCCGTATGGCTTCAGACAGCGTATAAGGTGTTTTGGGGCCGGGTCCGATACCCAAGGAATCCATGCCGACTAATTTGCCTTCTAAGACCGAGACAATCTCGGACCACAAGCTGCATGATGCGGATACTGGATCTCCCGAAGTGCAGATTGCCTTGCTTAGTGATCGGATAAATCATTTGACTGAGCATTTGAAGGTCCACAATAAAGACCATCACAGTCGGCGGGGCTTGTTGAAACTCGTGGGGCGTCGCCGTCGATTGCTTGACTATGTAGCAGGTAATGACGTAGAGCGTTACCGGGCAATTATTGCCAAGTTGGGGCTTCGGCGTTAGCGAGTTACTGGAGTTAGGTGCTTTGAGGGTGTTCCGGGTTTGATCCCATTAGGATTGGGTCGGGGCTCCACAGGGTTCAAAGAAAATTCAACCGGCGTGACCAGACATCTGGTGGTCGTCAGTCCTAGTTGCGTACCGCTCGACCATGCGATCCTCCGGGTTTCGTCTGTCGGGAGGTATCCGACTGATGACTGGGGGTCGTCTGATTCCGGAGATCGTCGTTTTGCCCACGGGAGAGGGTCTCCCGGGGCTCGAAACCAGATAAGGAACTACCTTCTATGAGTAATACTCAAAGTGTCTCGCATATCTTTAGCGGGACTGAAAAGGCTATCTCTTTTGAGACCGGCCGTCTTGCCGGTCTGGCTGACGGCGCTGTTTTAGCAACACTTGGCAATTCAACTGTTCTTGTGACAGCTACAGGTGCCAGATCACCTCGACCTGGAGCTGACTTTTTTCCGCTAACGGTCGATATTGAGGAACGAATGTACGCTGCTGGGAAAATTCCTGGCTCGTTTTTCCGACGGGAGGGCCGATCCTCTGAATCTGCCATCCTTACTTGTCGACTAATAGATCGACCGCTACGACCGATGTTCCCGGAAGGATTTCGTAATGAGGTCCATATTGTGGGGACTGTCATGGGTGCCGATATGGAAAATCCCCATGATGTGTTAGCCCTGAACGGTGCTTCGGCTGCGTTGATGTTGTCGGGTATTCCGTTTGATGGTCCTGTCGGTGCGGTACGAATTGCATGGTCAGCGCCGGGTGAGTGGATTGCACATCCAACCTATGAGGAAGTTGCCGATTCTGCATTCGAGATGGTTGTGGCAGGACGGATTATAGGTGAAGATGAGGTTGCCGTGATGATGGTCGAAGCTGGCGGCACAGAGGCTACTTGGGAGATTTATGAGGCCGGAACTCCGAAAGTGGATGAGGCCGTTTTAGCCGATGGTCTTGAGTTCTCCAAGGGCTATATCAGAGAGGTCATTGAGCTCCAGAATCAGCTTTTGGCTGCCGTTGGCGAGATCGAGGTCATGCCCTATCCGGTTTCCTTGGATTACAACAACGATGTTTTTGAGGCCGTCGATAAGGCTGCCCGAGAGCGTATTGCGGCAACACAAGTTATTGCTGATAAGGCCGATCGTGGTGAAGCTGAGGCTGCAGCAAAAGAGGCCATACTCGAAGAGTTACTGCCAAATTTTGCTGAAATTGATGACGCCGATCGTCAAATTGCGGCAGCAATACGGTCTATAACCAAGTCAGTTGTTCGACAGCGGATCGTTTCTGAGGGAGTTCGGATAGATGGCCGGAGCCCAACAGAGATTCGAGAACTTTCTTCGGAAGTGGCGGTGATTCCAACAGCACACGGTTCAGGTCTCTTCCAGCGTGGGGAGACGCAAGTCCTTAATATCACGACTCTGGGTACAGGACGAATGGATCAGATGATTGATGGCATCGATCCCGTTGAACGTAAACGGTATATGCATCATTATAATTTTCCGCCATTTTCTACTGGTGAGACCGGATTCATGCGTGGCCCTAAGCGACGTGAAATTGGACATGGTGCGTTGGCTGAGAGAGCCGTATTCCCCGTAGTCCCAAGTTTCGAAGAGTTTCCATACACCCTCCGACTTGTGTCTGAAGTGTTGTCATCTAATGGTTCCACTTCGATGGGATCGGTGTGTTCTTCGACTTTGTCCTTAATGGATGCTGGCGTCCCGATAAAAGCTCCAGTGGCTGGAATTGCTATGGGTTTAGTGTTCCACGAAGGTCAGTATGTGACCCTGACCGATATTCTTGGCGCGGAGGACGCGTTTGGCGATATGGATTTCAAAGTGGCGGGTACGAGTGAGTTTGTGACTGCCCTTCAATTGGACACCAAGATTGATGGTATTCCTGCACAGGTGTTGACAGAGGCCCTGGACCAGGCAAAGGAAGCTCGTCTCGAGATTCTTGGAGTTATGGCGGGTTCAATCGCTGAACCTCGTTCAGATGTTGGCGAGTATGCCCCGAAGATCAAGAGTTTTGAGATTCCTGTTGAAAAGATTGGTGAAGTTATAGGACCTAAGGGCAAGATGATCAACACGATTCAAGCAGAGACCGGTGCAGAAATTAGCGTGGACGATGATGGGATGGTTGGTGTTGTTGCTATTTCGTCTGCTGATCGGTCCAAGGTTGACGAGGCTGAACGACAAATAATGCTGATTGTGGATCCACCTACCGCTGAAGTTGGCGCAAGCTACACCGGCAGGGTGGTCAACATAACCAAATTCGGTGCTTTCGTGAATATTCTGCCGGGCCGCGACGGCCTTGTGCACATCTCAAAGCTTGGTGGTGGCAAGCGTATTCAAAGGGTAGAGGATGTCCTCGAGTTAGGCGAGGAGATTGATGTGGTGGTCGAAGACGTTGACCCTAATGGAAAGATTTCATTGAAACCTGTGGGTGACCGTTCCCCGGGTGGAGACGATCATCCTACGAAGGCGACAGATAGTTCTTCTTCTAATGCCGACGATGACCAATATTTAGAGGATGGCCAAGACGATGTCGTCGTCGTTGAAGCGAGTTTTGAAGAAGCTTTTACATCTGAGATCGAAGCCGTTCATGGCGATTTGGGGAAGAATACTTCGACTACTCGCGGGGGTGGGCGCCGAAGGTCCCGTTAGCTCTCTCATCCCATACCGTGAATAACTTGTTCGAATTCTTGGACTATGGGTAAGGTGAGGTTTGAGTCGACTGTCCTGACAACATCTTTGGAAGAAGGACCGGTCGTTGTTTCCGAGTGCTATCCGGGGGCTCACTCCGTTTCGGTCGGAGTTTGGGTGACTGTGGGTAGTCGAGATGAACCTGAATCCTGCGCTGGAGTATCTCATTTCCTCGAACATCTGCTCTTTAGAGGCACTGAGCAGCGATCTGGACGGTCGATCGCTGAATTAATTGACTCGGCAGGTGGAGAGATGAACGCTTTGACCGGCAAAGAGTCGACGGTCTTTTATGTCAGACTGCCTGCGGGTGGACAGGACATTGCCACGGATCTATTAGGTGATGTCGTATGCAACCCGGCTCTACGGATCGGGGATATTGAGACTGAGCGCCGAGTGATCCTCGAAGAACTGTATCTACAGGAGGATGAGCCGGACAGCGTTGCTGCTTCATTACTTGACCAGGCCTTATTTCCTAGTCATGAGCTTGGCCGAGAGATTTTAGGTACTCGTGAGACGATACGGGTTATGGATCGTAAGACCATTTCTGCATTTCATGAGCGCTGGTATCGCGCTCCAAACATTGTTATCGCTGCTGCTGGTGCTGTCGACCATGAGCAGCTAGTGACAGGAGTCGCTAAGAGTTTCACAAACCGGGAGTTTGGTAATTTACCAGAGCGCCGACCACCGAATGATTCGTTAGGTAGTGACCAACTGATTCGTCGTGCGACGGAGGCTGCACACGTCGGATGGGGCTGGAGGTGCATTGGCCGTAAAGATTCACGCCGTCGAGCGCTTGCCCTTGGGGTGCAAATTCTGGGTGGAGGATTGTCGAGCCGTCTGTTTCAGGCAGTTCGTGAAGAGCGGGGATTGGCATACAATGTCTTTGCCTCATACCAACTCTATGGGGACGCGGGTGTTGTAACCATTCACGCGGCTACTGATCTCAAATATTTGGATGAACTCCGAAGAACCGTAGATACTGAGGTCAGGAACATAGTGAGAGAAGGTGTTACTCACGAAGAGCTTGAGATAGCGAGGAAAGGTTTCGCAGGTGCTCACTTTTTAGGTTTGGAAGACTCGGGAAGTCGGATGGCCCGCCTTGGTAACAGTCAAAGTCTTTACGGTTATGTTGAGTCTCTTGATGAAGTTATGGAGTCGCTTGATGCGGTCAAGCTTGGTGAAGTAAATGACCTACTAAGAGAAGTGCTGGGATCGACCTCGGTGTTTGCATTAGTAGGAAACTCTGGTTAATCCATCGAAACCATTTCTGGTTGGCTGCCAGTCGGACGCTAGTCTCGCTGTTATGAACTATATTTCTGACGAAAACCATGAAATTCGTAGAGTAGGTGTTCTTGGGGCTGCAGGTCGTATGGGACGAGCAGTTTGTGAGACTGTTGCTGCAGCTCCCGACCTTGACCTTGTTGCCGCAGTGGATCAGAGAATGGGGGCGGCTGAGGTAGCTGGTTTAGAGATCTCTCCAAGTTTAGATCGGCTGTTGTCAGCTAATTTAGATGTTGTCGTTGACTTTACTGTCGCGGATGCTACTCGTGTAAATTTGCCGTTGTTGGCTGAGGTAGGGGCCCATGTTGTAGTTGGAACGAGTGGACTTAGTGATAATGATGTCGCTACTCTGAATCCCCTTTTCGCATCGAGTGCATGTTTAATTGTCCCAAACTTTGCAATTGGGGCGGTGCTGATGCAGCGTTTTGCGGAATTGGCTGCGCCGTGGTTTGAAACAGCCGAGATAATTGAATTGCACCACGATGAGAAAGTTGATGCCCCCTCAGGAACAGCTCTAGCTACAGCTGAACGTATGGCGATGTCATCCGATAATTGGGCAAGCGATCCAACGGAGAAGGAGACATTTGCTGGGGTTCGGGGAGGGATTGGTCCTGGTGGAATTCGGATTCATGCGGTCAGGATGAAAGGTATGGTGGCCCATCAGGAAGTTGTTTTAGGTACTACTGGTCAGACATTGACGATCCGACACGATGCTATAGATCGATCTTCCTTCATGCCGGGGGTCGTTTTGGCGATCCGTGGTGTTGGTGGTATCGGGTGTGTTGTCGGCTTGGATGCTTTACTTGGGCTCTGAGAAACAAACGAAACTGTGGCCGGGGTGGCGCCGATTATTGCGACCCTGTTGGTTGCTATCGCATCTGATTGTGTTCGCCTTACTAGTAGTGACTTTCAACCTTGGACTTTGGCAGTTCGATCGGCTTGATGAAACACGTGCCCGTAACAATCTAGTTGCATCCAGGATCAATGATGGATCTGTCCGATTACCCGCTTTGCTAGGGCAAAAATTGTCGGAGATTGAATTCCGACAAGTTGAATTAACGGGGGTATTTGATTTAGATCGGCAGGTCTATGTTGCTAACCGGACGCAAGAAGGTATTCCTGGGGTCCATGTAGTCACATTATTTGAGATGGGAGAGAACAGGGTGGCTGTCAATCGCGGGTTTTTGCCACGGTCACTGTACTTGACTAGTGAAGCCTCGGATTGGGCCCCGCCGCCGGGATTGGTTGAATTGACCGGAGTAGTTCGGCTTTCAGGAACAAATGTCGGTGGCTACGGGGAAGAGATTCAACGTATCGATGCATCTGAGCTCTCCCGACGATGGGATGAAGATCTTCCTGCATTCCATGTAGATGCGGCGGATTCAGTTGGGTTGCTTCTGCCTGTGTCTTTGCCAGATCTCAGTGAAGGGCCGCATTTCTCATATGCGATTCAGTGGTTCACTTTTTTTACAATTGGTTTACTTGGATATCCGTTAGTTCTTATTCGTCTAGCTCGACGCCGGTTTTGGAACTCGGTGGTGGCAGGCAGCAACGAAGGTGACGATCCGAAATTTCTTCTTCTTCACACATTGAGAATTCGAGGTTCTATCAATATCCAAGAACTTGTCGATGGTCTGGGATCAGACACGGCTGTTGTAACAGGTTATTTGGAGGATTTAGAGGCTGATGCCCTCATACAACGGCAGGACCAAAAAATCGGGGGATGGATTCTCACTCCGGAAGGACGAGCCCAGGGTGAGTTAATGGCTGCTGCTAGTTTGGATGCCTCCGGTGAACGTCCTTTTGTCAACAGTATTTACCGGGATTTTCTCCAGGTTAATGAAGACTTCTTATCTCTATGTGCGGACTGGGGGTTAGGTGAGATAACAGGCCAGGAGGTATCAAATTGTCGTAATGAGAGTTGCCGTGGAGGGGAATTTGTGGATCGCTTGATCGAGCTGGACGGGGCTGTCCAGTTGATTTGTGAAGACCTCGGTAGACGGTTACTGCGTTTTGGAGACTACGGTCTTCGGTTTACAGTGGCTCTTGAACGAGTTGTCGCTGGCGAACTCGATTGGTTTGACCGGTCCATGATGGATTCGTATTACACAGTTTGGTTCGAGTTACAAGAGAATCTCCTAGCCACGCTTGGGATTGAGCGGGTTGGGGAGTAAATCAGAGAGGAGAAGAGCACATGAGCATGGAAGCACGTTTTGGACGAGTGTTGACCGCAATGATTACACCGTTTACCCAAGAAGGTGCCCTTGACCTTGATGGAGCCGTTGAGTTGGCGAGTTGGTTGGTTGAGCAAGGAAACGACGGGCTCGTTCTGGCAGGGACGACGGGCGAGTCGCCCACACTGACTCATGAAGAACAAGTGGACTTGGTTGAAGCAGTTGCAAGTTCCGTTGATGTCCCGATTATCGCTGGGGCGGGAAGCAACGACACTCGCTCAGCGGTTAAGAATGCACAGCGCTGCGCTGAAGTTGGGGCAGGGGGGGTGCTGTCGGTGACCCCCTACTACAATCGTCCGTCCCAGGATGGGATCGTTGAACATTTCAAGGCGGTTGCTACAGCTTCAGATTTGCCTGTCATTCTTTATGACATCCCGTTTCGGACCGGCCGTAAGATCAATACTTCCACCTTATTGAAGTTGGCGGATGAGGTTGAGACTATTGTCGGAGTTAAGGATGCTGCAGGCAATGTGGCTGAGACGGCGCGTCTTATTGCTTCTGCGCCGGAGGGGTTTCAGGTTTATAGCGGCGAGGATTCTCTTACACTCGCGCTTCTCTCGGTTGGCGCCGTTGGCACTATTAGTGTTGCGAGCCACTGGGCTACACCTGAGACTATTCGGATGTTCAACAGTTTTTTTGCTGGTGATCATAGGACAGCTCAGAAAGTCAATCAGTTGTTGATCTCGTCTTACGATTTCGAGTCTGGTGATCTTTGCCCTAATCCTATCCCCAGTAAGGCAATGATGAAGGTACTTGGTCTCCCTGGTGGCTCTTGTCGTCTGCCGATGGGGCCAGAGCCCGAGTATCTCCAGGATGAGGCTCGCCGGGTCCTTACTGACTTAGGTCGCAGCTGAGGCTGCGGACCACTGCTACCCGTGGTTCCGTCAGTTACTCTTACATTTCTTGGTGGGTTGGGCGAGATTGGTCGCAATTGTGCGGCGCTTGAGTGCGAAGGTCGGATAGTTCTACTCGATTGCGGTCAGCTTTTTCCTAATGGTCTTCCGGGTGTTGATGCAGTTCTTCCCGATTTCACTTGGTTATTGGAAAGAGCTGAAAATCTAGAGGCCGTACTTCTTACTCATGCCCATGAAGACCATATAGGGGGACTCCCACACCTTCTGCACCATGTTGATGTTCCTATTTATGGTTCAGCGTTCACACTTGGGATGGCGTCGGCGAAGTTGAAGTCCGCCGGATTCTCTTCTCCTAAATTAATTGAGATAAGTGATCACTCCCGTTGTTCGGTCGGACCGTTTGACTGCGAGTTTTTGCCAGTAACTCATTCCACGCCCAGTGGGCTTATGACAGTATTCGGCACTCCTCAGGGATTAATTCTTCACTCAAGCGACTTTAAGCTTGATCAGACTCCGGTAGACAGGCGGTTGACGGACCTTCCGAGAGTTCGCGAGTTGGGCGTTGACCCTGGGATTCGACTGCTATTGGCAGATTCCACCAATGCTGATTCGCGAGGCTCTTCCTCGAGTGAATCTGATGTGGGGTCTGTGCTAAAGGTTGTTTTTTCCGATAATCAGAGCCGCCGATTGATCGTCGGTGCATTCTCCTCTCACATACACCGGATTCAACAGATCGCAGATTTGTCTGAAGAGACGGGCCGTACATTAGTGGTGCTGGGACCTTCTATGATCCGAAATATTTCCTTAGCACGAGAACTCGGGTTGTTGAGAATTTCAGATGAGGTGCTGGGGGTCGCTAAAGATCTTAATCGTTTAGACCCTTCCAATACCTGTGTTGTCTGCACAGGCTCACAAGGGGAATCACGAGCTGCGCTTATGCGAATGGCACAAGGCCGACACCCTGATATAACTGTGGGAGATACGGACACGATCGTGTTCTCTTCGCATCCGATTCCTGGTAATGAGGCCGAGGTGTCCCGGCTCCACAATGCGTTGGCCCGACGTGGTGCCAGGTTGGTGCATAGTCGTCAGCTGGGGGTGCACACGACGGGCCATGGCAAGCGCCAAGAGCTTCGGGAACTCCATGATGCCGCTAACCCCGAACTTTTTATTCCGGTCCATGGCGAGTATGCGCATTTGGTAGCTCATGAGGAGTTAGCGATTGAGCGAGGTATGTCTGCAGAAAGGATTCTGAGGTGTACCGATGGGGATCAGATAAATATCAGCGATCGTGGTTTTGAGATCGTGGGCAGAGTCTCAGACGAATATGTAATGCTTGATGAGCGGGGGCAACGAATCAGTCAGGACCTGATTGACGAGCGATTAACACTTCACAACGAGGGTTTTGTGCTAGTGCGCGTGATCGTAGATGATGCCAAAGGCTGTTTGGTTGGGTTGCCTTTTGTGGAGACTCGCGGTTGGGTCGATTCTGAGCATCGTGATCGGTGGTGTGCCGATATTGCAACGGCTGTTGTTGATGCCGTGAATCGTGTTCTAGATGAGGGGGAGCGGGACGTAAATCAGTTAACCAGATGCACTCGAAGAGCTATCGGCAAATTTGTATCAGCCGAAACTGGGAGACGTCCAGCCCTCGTACCCATTGTCGAGATTCATTCTTCAGAGGTGGAGGAGTGATAGAAGTCGCATTGAGTGGTGGGGTTTTGGGGTAGACACCCCGATCTGGTCACACTCGAGTGGTACCTTGAGGAAGTCATGAGCACTAAATCTAAACGTCCTAAGTCGGTCTCGTCGGATAGTCCACCCGGGTCATCTCCAAGTTCAAAAAAGAGACAGACTGTATCTGCTTCTCGCTCGAGAAACGATCGTCTTTCGCGTCGTGTGCTTCGTGCCGCTTTTGCGGAACGGGGTAGCGAGTTATTGGGTCTTTGCCTGGTGCTTGGCGGATTACTTACTGGCTTGTCTATTTACTTCGAACGCGCTGGTCTTGTGGGCCGGGTTGTAGATGATGTGGCCAGTTGGTCTATTGGTCTTACCAAGCTGGTGCTTCCGCTGACGATGCTCTTATTAGGTTTTCTAATGTTCCGTGAACGTCATGAGTTTGGTGAGATTACTAAGCGGATGCCAGTAGGTGGGGTTCTTTCACTCGCTGGATTGACTGGTCTCTTCCACCTTGCGCGAGGAAAGCCTGGTCTTGCCGATGGGGCAGATTCGTTTGGAGGTGCCGGAGGTCTTGTTGGATTTGGAGTAGGTGGTGGTTTGGATGCTCTTTTGGCGACTTGGGGTGCTGTTCTAATACTTTTGGCCTTGGTGTTAGTCGGGCTATTAGTAGTTACGCGCATGACTGCACGCCAGGCGGGGGCAGGTATTGTGCGAGCTTTGCGACCTTTAGGTCGCGCTATGTACCGTAGCTTTCAGGGTCTTCTGATGCCACCGGGTAATTCCGATTCCGGTGTATCACAACTTCCGACGCCCCCAGCTAGTGCTGCTTCTCAATCGCATCCAGATACTGCTCCTGCTGAGACATTCGACAAAGGCGGTGAAGATGTTAAACAAAAGCGTCGCCGGAAGAAAAACTTGGAGGATCCAGAATTAGCTACCTCTACTGAACAGCTCACTATCGAATTGGGACCGGCTACCGATGGTTCGCCTTGGAAACTTCCGAATATTAAAGATTTGGCTCGTTCAGTTACTCATGATGTTGATGCCCGGGCAGTCGAATCTAGAGGACAACGATTAGTTGATGCTTTAGCAGCTCATGGGGTTGAAACCCGCCTTGTGGATATGACGGTTGGGCCTACTGTTACGCGATATGCCCTTCAGATTGCTGAAGGAGTGAAGGTCTCAAGAATCACGAATCTGGCAAAAGACATTGCCTATGAGTTAGCTGCCGCGGATGTTCGAATTTTGGCTCCAATCCCGGGTCAGCGGGCGATTGGGATTGAAGTTCCTAACGAAGAGCGTGAGACTGTTGCACTGGGGGATATTTTGGCCTCGCCTGAAGCGGCGAAGGCCACTCATCCGCTTGAGGCAGCTATTGGCAGAGATATTAATGGGCGTCCCGTTATGCTCGATCTCTCTGCTATGCCGCATCTTCTGATAGCGGGTGCGACAGGGGCGGGAAAGTCTTCGTGCATTAACGCGTTAGTGACATCAATTCTTATGCGCTCTACTCCTGAGCAGGTACGAATGATCCTCATTGATCCAAAGCGAGTGGAGATGGGTCAATACGAAGGAGTTCCGCACCTTCTTACGTCACCGGTCACTGACCCTAAAAAGGCGGCGAATGCGCTCCATTGGGCTGTTAAGGAGATGGAACGTCGGTACGACTTATTGTCAAATTGCGGTTTCCGAGATATAGGTGGCTATAACGCCGCTTATGACCGTGGTGATCTTAAAGCGCCGCTTGGTCTTGTAGATGACGCTGGTGAACCTGCTTCCTATGAGCGTCTGCGATTTATTTTGGTTGTGGTTGATGAGCTTTCTGACCTCATGATGGTCGCCGCACGCGACGTTGAAGACTCGATCTGTCGTATAGCTCAGATGGCACGCGCTGTTGGCATCCACTTGGTGGTAGCCACCCAGCGACCGTCTGTCAATGTCATTACTGGGGTAATCAAAGCGAATATTCCGGCTCGCTTGGCTTTCGCTGTTTCGAGTCTTGCGGATAGTCGCGTCATACTCGACCAACCCGGGGCAGAGCGTCTGGTAGGCAAAGGCGACATGCTTCTTCTTGGACCGAGTTCGAGCGCCCCACAAAGAATTCAAGGTGCTTGGGTTGGCGAGGATGAAGTTCAGCAAGTTGTGTCGGCCTGGCAGCGGCAGAAGATCGAGATCAGATCCAGAGATCAAGGTTCCCAAGATGCTGACAGACAGGTGTCCACGGCTTTGGCTACAACGGGAGAGTCTCAGCAAGAGGGCACTGTCCATTCTGAGACCGTTTCCTCTCGAAGCGACGAAGATGACATTACAGCTGAGACAAATCGTGCTGTTAGCGGTCTACAAGGTGATGATGAGCTATTTGAAGAGGCTCGCCGACTTGTAGTTTCAAGTCAGCTTGGGTCTACTTCGATGCTTCAGCGGAAACTCCGTGTGGGGTTTGCACGTGCTGGCAGACTTATGGATTTACTTGAGGATGCGGGGGTTGTTGGACCTTCAATTGGGTCCAAGGCACGCGAAGTGCTTGTTGATTCTGGCCAACTTGAAGATCTAGCTGAACAGGGTTTCTAGCAGAGCCTCTAGTTCTCGGTAGGGTCAAACAATGACCCTGAATCTTTTTCTACTTGCACTGGGGATGGTTGGTCTGACATTGGCAGCTGACCGGTTTGTGGCAGGTGCGGCTGACCTTGCTGCTCGTTTAAATGTGTCCACTGTTGTGGCCGGAGCTTTAATTATTGGCTTTGGTACAAGTGCCCCAGAGCTTGTCGTGTCCACCGTAGCGACGATTACGAAGGGGGGAGAGGGGACTGCATTAGGAATCGGCAACATCGTGGGTGCAAATGTTGCCAATCTGACACTGGTCTTGTCGATGCCTGTACTTGTTTTTGGGGGTGTGGTCATTCAGCGCGGGGTTAAGCGTCAAGCGGCGCTGTCAGCTACAGGTGTGACAGTTTTTGGAATTTTTTCCTATTTTGGCGAACCTTCAATTCTGAAGGGAGTTGTTCTCGCACTGTTGATGCTCGTGGCATTACGGTTTGTGATTCGATTGGGAGACGGGGTTGATAGTGGAGTTACGAGTAGTGGTAAACAAGGTCGTAGTCCATGGATTTGGACACTTATTGGCCTAGTTGGGACCGTCGGGTTTGCCAATCTTGTTGTGCATGCGGCTACTGGAATATCAGATGAGATGGGCTGGACCGGTGGCTTTGTCGGTTTCGCCCTCGTTGCTCTAGGTACGACGCAGCCAGAGCTGCTCACAGCTTTGGCTGCAGCGCGTCGAGGTGAATCCGGACTGGTGTTTGGCAACCTATTAGGATCCAACCTGTTTAATAGCCTTACAGTCGGCGGTTCAGTATTCTTAGCGAATGGCAGTAAGCCATTCGACGAAGCTGCACGCCTCCCCGTGGGTACCTTGGTGGTCATGGTTGCAGTTAGCTGGATCGTGATGGCGGCTATGCGCACAGGGCGGAGGATTACTCGCCCGGAGGCATTCATAATGTTGTTTGTCTACGTGGCTCTTATGGTTTGGTTAGCAATGACGGGCGCGTCAGTTTGATTCCAGGATCGGCCCCGGCCGTATCGACTCCTTAGTCTGGTTTACTCATGGGAAATGAAAATGAACTAAACGATGCTTACATGCATCCAAGTGAGACCTACCATCTAGTGACTTTAGGTTGTCCAAAGAATCAGGTGGATTCCGACAAGATTGAAGGGATTCTTCGAAACAATGGATTCTTGTCCGTTGACTCTCCGATTGATGCCAACTTAGTCGTCGTGAATAGTTGCGCATTCATAGAGGAAGCCAGACAGGAGTCGATTGACACGATTTTGGCTTTAGCTGATGACTGCCCCGAAGAAGCTAGACTTGTAGTTACGGGTTGTTTGGCTGAGCGTTATGGACCGGATTTGGCTGAAGCCCTTCCTGAAGTAGACCTCGTGGCAGGTTTTGGTGTACCTGTGACTCTTAGCGATCGGCCGAAATCGGGAATTCCAGCGTTTGATCTTTTGAATTTGCCGAGGCCGCCGTCGACTCGTCCGTGGGCGTATGTGAAAGTCGCAGAGGGCTGTGATAGATCTTGTGGTTTTTGTGCAATCCCAAGTTTCCGCGGGCCGCAACGCAGTCGAGAAATTGGATCTATTCTTACAGAGGTTGAGAGCCTTGAAGCTCGTGAAATTGTTCTAGTTGCACAAGATCTGGCGTCATACGGTCGGGATCAAGGGGTGGGCAGTCGCCAGATCATTTCCCTAGTTTCCGAAGTTGCCGACAGGGTGGATCGAGTCCGGCTTTTATACCTGTATCCCGCGGATCTTACGGATCAACTTACTGAAACTATCCTTGCGACTAGAGTTCCCTATTTTGATTTATCTCTCCAACATGTTTCGAGGCCTCTTCTGCGGCGGATGCGCCGCTGGGGTGATGCTCGACGATTTCAAGAACGAATCGAATGGATTCGGGCGGCCGAGCCTGGTGCGGTGTTTCGGTCTAACTTCATAGTTGGGTATCCGGGGGAAACTGAAGAAGATCACGAATCCCTACTAAATTTTGTTCGTGACATTGGCCTTGACTGGTGTGGGTTTTTCGCGTACAGCGAAGAAGTCGGAACTCTCGCCGCTAGCCAGGAAGGAAAGGTGCCAAGAAATCTTGTCCTTGAACGTTTGTCTGAGCTTAATGAAATTCAGGATGGGATCACAGCCCGGAAACGTGACGATCTTATTGGCGTTCAGGTTGAGGTTCTTGTGGATGAGATTGGAGTAGGACGTACTTGGAGAGAAGCTCCCGAAATTGACGGTGTGGTAAGTATTCCCGAAGATCTTCCTGTAGGGGGTTCCAGTGTTCTTACAGTCACAGGTGCGATTGGTCCGGATCTGGAGGCATCGTGAACCTCACTAAACATTTAGGGACAGTAGTTAGTCCAGCGAATCTCGTGACTCTTCTTCGTCTAGTGCTCTCACCGCTATTGTTTGTCATGGTTCTAGCTGCTGAAGATCGTGGTGGTGCTTCATGGGGAGCTTTTGGACTTGGCGTGGTGTTGGCAGCGTCTGATTTGGTAGATGGCGAACTTGCTAGACGCAGGGGAACTATAAGTCGTTGGGGAGCCTTTTTGGATCCGTTTGCGGACAAGGTCGTTGTAATTGGTGTAGCACTTTGTTTAGTGGTAGTGGATCGTTACAGCTGGACTCCAGTAGTTCTTCTGACTGTGCGGGAGATCGCCATTACCTTTTACCGGCTGTGGTTTGTGCAAAGAGGTCTTGCAGTTCCGGCTCGTAAGTCTGCGAAATGGAAGACCACGGTGCAAGGGTGCGCACTTCTATTGGCTGTTTTACCACCACTTGAGGAACAGGGCTGGTTGGTGACGGGAACACTGTGGTTAGCCGTAGCGTTTACCTTGGTCACGGGTGCACAGTATTTGGTTGATGGGAGCCGTGCGACTTCCACCACGGGTACTCGAAGGTAGTGTCGGGAGACCAGAATGCGGTGTGAGGTCGTTGCGGTAGGGACAGAGCTTCTTCTAGGGCAGATTGTCGACACTAATTCGGCGTGGATAGGGGAGCAGCTGGCTCTTGCCGGGATTGATTGCCATCGCCATACTGCGGTTGGAGACAATCGAGAACGAATGCTGTCAGTTATTCGCGATGCTTTAGATCGCGCTGATGTGATTATTGTTACCGGTGGCCTAGGTCCAACCCAGGATGATATTACCCGAGATGTTGTGGCCGAAGTTATGGGTGTGCCGATGGAACGTGACCCGGCGATTGTCGCTGAAATTTCTTCCCGTTTTGCGGGACGGGATCGAGAAATGCCGGCCACTAACCTTCGACAGGCCGATATACCTATTGGGGCTAGAGCAATCGCTGAAATGCCAGGAACCGCTCCGGGACTTGTATGCCCAATTGGCGACCGGATTCTTTATGCGGTACCTGGCGTGCCTTGGGAAATGAAAGTCATGTTAGAAGGAACAGTTCTACCAGATTTGCGTCGCCGTGCTGGAGCAGAGGAAGTAATCATCTCGAGAGTGCTCCGAACCTGGGGTCGTTCGGAGTCTAGTCTTGCTGAATTATTGGAAGAGGAGATACATCGCTTGGATGTCGAGGGCGGTCCTACATTGGCGTTTTTGGCAAGTGGAATGGAGGGTTTAAAAATTCGAATCACTGCTAAAGGCACTAATCAAGAAACAGTTATGAACATTCTTAAAGAGGAAGAAGCCCTCGTACGAAAGATTGTAGGACCGATCGTATTTGGCGTCGACGAGCAGAGCATGGAGTCAGTGATTCTTGATGAGTTGGCTGGCCAGGGGCTCACTCTGGGAGTGGCTGAATCGTTGACCGGAGGGATGATAGGAAGTCGTCTTACTGAGGTTCCAGGGTCGAGTAAAACTTTTTTAGGTTCGATCGTGGCTTATCACCCGGATATTAAACACAAGATTCTTGGTCTACCTGAGGGGCCGGTCGTATCTAGGGAAGCCGCTCTGTCTATGGCTGATGGAGCTTGTCGGGTACTTGGAGCTGACGTTTCCGTAGCAGTGACTGGTGTGGCTGGACCAGAGCCTTTGGAAGATGAGATCCCTGGCACTGTTTGGATGGCCACAAAGGTTGACGGTATCAGTCAGGCTAGTCGAGTGATTTTTCCTTTTAATCGATCTCAGACTCGGCAGTTCACGGTGATATCCGTGCTTGATCAACTCCGTCACCGACTCTTGGATCGTCGCAGGACTTAGGGGTAAAGGTTGCGATTATTCGTGGCTATTTGGCCATCTGTTGAGGCTTCGGAATATCTGGGAAAGTTAGTACGGCCACGGGTAGATGGCTTGCGCTGGGTCGAACGAGATCAGTGGCACGTGACATTAGGATTTATTGGCGAGGCTGATCCGGAAACAATAAGGGAAGCCTTGGCTGGTGTCTCCGGTGCAGTGGCCGTGGCCAACGTCGGTCCGGTAACCCGTCTTATAGGTAAGAATACTATCGTTGCTCCAGTAGCTGGAGTAGACGAATTAGCGGCAGAGATAAGGTCTCTTATACCTTCGGTGGGGACACTCCAAGGGCACTACAACTTCGAAGGCCATATCACCTTGGCAAGATTCAAAGGTTTGGTTCCACCAGGAGTTATCGGTATTCCAGTGGCTACCCGTTTTGAAGTAAATGAAGTTTGTCTCGTTTCAAGTGATATTCGATCGGGAGGGGTGGTTTATCGGACACTCGACCGATTCCCTTTGAGTCGCAAAATTCTCTAGCTTGAAGTTTCAAAGGTCAAACAGGCGGAATTGATGCAGTGGCGCTCACCTGTAGGTTGTGGCCCATCTAAGAAAACGTGACCAAGATGCGCTCCGCAAGAGGCGCAGGTCAATTCTGTACGGACCATCCCTCGACTGGAGTCGACTTGTCGGTTGAGAAGGTCACCGCTAATTGGTTGCCAGAAACTGGGCCAACCTGAACCCGAGTCGTATTTGGTAGTGCTATCAAAGAGTGCCTCTCTGCAGACAATGCAACGGTAGAGGCCAGAGCGTTTTTCGTCCCAGTACTCGCCGGTGAAAGCTGGCTCGGTCCCTGACTCTTGAGTGCAATGGTATTGAATTGCTGTCAGTCTTTGGCGTAGGTGTTTTTGGTTCTCGAGATTGTGAATTTCGTTTTCCATTGGTTTGACGGTATCGGATCTATGAGCCAGTACTTGCATCGAACACTTGTTCGCACTTACACTGTTGTTATTATGGTGTTGAGTGGTGATTGAGTAGGCCTGTCACACTCCCTTTTTAGGATCATCTCTGATCGATTCGAAATCAAGTAAACGTCAGTCACACAAGAAGAACGGAGCAGATTGATGAGTAAGACCCGTAAACACAGTAATGCTTCCCCTGTTAGCAACGTGGATGGTGAGGGGCGGGGCAAAGCTTTAGATCTGGCATTGCAACAGATTGAAAAGCAGTTTGGCGCCGGAGCGGTTATGAAGATGGGAGATAAAGGTTCGATGGCTATCGAGACTGTCCCAACTGGGGCCCTAGCTCTCGATCTTGCACTGGGTATCGGCGGATTACCGCGAGGGCGAGTGTGCGAAATTTATGGTCCAGAGGGCTCTGGTAAGACGACACTGGCTACCCATGTGGTGGCCGAAGCCCAACGCAATGGGGGTATTTGTGCGTATATCGATGCCGAACACGCTATGGATCCGGTTTATGCCAGAGCGGTAGGTGTCGATGTCGATGAACTTTTAATTTCACAGCCTGACACCGGCGAACAGGCACTCGAGATAGCCGACATGCTTGTCCGTTCTGGAGCTCTAGATGTGGTAGTAATTGATTCAGTAGCAGCGCTTACTCCGCGTGCAGAGATTGAGGGAGAGATGGGAGATTCCCATGTCGGACTTCAAGCCCGTCTTATGTCGCAGGCATTACGAAAGCTCACCTCGAATCTCAATAAGTCAAAAACTATCTGTATTTTTATCAATCAGTTACGCGAGAAAATTGGAGTTATGTTTGGTTCGCCTGAAACAACTCCGGGCGGTAGGGCGCTGAAATTCTATTCTTCAGTTCGTCTTGACATTCGTCGAATTGAAGCGATTAAAGACGGGGTTGAAGTGGTGGGCAATCGGACTCGAGTAAAAGTAGTAAAAAACAAATGTGCTCCGCCCTTCAGGCAAGCAGAGTTTGACATTATGTATGGGCGAGGCATTAGTCGAGAAGGTTCAGTATTAGATCTTGGTGTGGACCTGGGGATAGTTGGTAAGTCTGGCGCCTGGTACACGTATGGGGAGGAGCAACTGGGTCAGGGTCGTGAAAACGCTAAGAGATTCTTAGCGGAGAATCCTGAACTTATGGTTGAAATTAGTGACCGAGTCTGGCGTGAAGTGGCTCCGGATGAGTCGGAGGCGATTGGAACAGTGGACGTATCTACGGGAGAAATTATCCAAGACGACACATTTGATGCTTCGGATGACCTGCCTATCAGTCTGGATTGATGGGACATTTTGGAAGAAGAAAAGCTTCAATCTTTCTATCTCTTGTCCAACCTCAAGGACAGTACAGTGAGAGTAAGGCTCTAGCCTCTAAAGCGTGACAGATGTATCGGAGATGCGGACCTATGCGGTCCGTACATACGGGTGCCAGATGAATGAGCACGACAGTGAACGGATTGCTGGACTGCTGGAAAACGAAGGATTTCGCCCGGCTAATTCCGAGTTGGATGCGGATGTAATTGTTTTGAATACCTGCTGTATTAGGGAGAACGCTGACAACAAACTCTACGGCGCACTCGGAAACCTAAAGGCCGTAAAAGAGAGTAGACCGGGGATGCTAGTTGCCGTGGGAGGTTGTCTGGCACAGAAAGATCGGGAGCTTATTCAAGAACGGGCGGCTCATGTAGACGTGGTATTCGGGACTCACAACCTCGACCGCGTTGGGAAATTACTCTTGCGGGCGCAGCGGGATGGGCCGATAATTGAGATCCTGGAAAATGCAGTGAAAGAGGATTCTGATACCTTTCCCTCGGCCCTAAGGGTACGGAGTGGCAGTGATCATTCGGCATGGGTAACTATCCAGGTTGGTTGTGACAATTCCTGTGCATTTTGCATTGTTCCTTCAGTACGAGGATCGGAAATTAGCCGTCCTTTTGGGGAGCTTCTCGAAGAGATAAGAAGCCTTGCAGGTCAGGGAGTCACAGAAATCACTTTCCTTGGACAAAATGTCAATTCCTATGGCCGAGACCTGACGACACAGTTACGCAGGACCAGTGCCGAACCAAGTGATGTCTTTGAGGTCGGTCTGGTATGGACTCTTGATGAGCGACGGCGTAGCCGTCCGTTATTTGCTGATTTATTACGTGAAGCTGGAGCGGTGGATGGAATCCGCAGAGTTCGTTATACGAGTCCTCATCCCAAGGATCTAAGGCCCGAGACTATTGCAGCGATGGCCGAGACAGCTGAAGTATGTGAACACTTACATCTACCTCTACAAGCTGGTAGTGACCGTATCCTCAGCGCTATGCACCGCGGTTATACGGCAGAGAAATATTTGGATCGAGTGAGGGTAGCGAGGGAGTCAGTCAGCGATTTGGCTGTTTCGACGGACGTCATAGTGGGATTTCCTGGAGAGACGGAGTCAGACTTTGCACAGACCCTTGAAGTGGTTGCTGAGGTTGAGTACGACTCAGCATATTCTTTTATTTTTTCACCCCGCGAAGGGACTGAAGCTGCTGAGCGTTCAGCAGAGTTTGTCGATCACAGCATTTGTGTTGAACGATTTGAACGTCTTCAGGCGGTTTTGAAACGTTCCTCATTGCGGAAACATCAGGCCCGGGTGGGGCGTGTGGAGGAAGTATTGATTGAGGGGCCGTCAAAACACAAACCTGGACAAATGACAGGACGTACCCGTCAAAATAAATTGGTTCATCTTCAGTCCCATTTTCAAATTAAAAGCGGGGTATACGCGAACGTACTAATTACCGAAGCGGCGAGTCACTACCTGTTTGGAGAATTACTAGAGGTCACCTTTTCACCTACTCGTCGTATCCGTATTCCAATCTCCTCAGGTTGAGATCTCCGATGGTTGCCTCCAATGGGCACCTCGCAATTGTTGGGTCAACTGGATGTGGAAAATCTGAGCTTGCAATGGAAATAGCGCGGCTTCGACCCCGGGTGGAACTCGTATCCATGGATTCGATGGCTATCTATCGCGGTATGGATTTAGGCACAGCCAAACCTGGGCTAGTTGAACAGCAGGAAATCCGTCATCACATGCTTGACCTGGCAAATCCCTCTGAGGAATACAGTCTTGCAGAATTCCAGAAAATGGCAAAGGCGGTGATTGCTGACATCACTCGGCGTGGGGCTCGAGCATTATTGGTAGGCGGTACGGGACTGCATGTGCGTTCCTTGGTTGACGATCTCCAGATCCCAGGTCGCTTTGAAGCGATCCGCAATGAGCTGGAGACTGAGGCAAATACCGGTGTGTTGCATCAAAGGTTACTTGCACTTGACCCGGTGGCTGCTCGTCGTACTGGAGCGACAAATCGGCGTCGAATCCTTCGGGCACTTGAAGTCACACTAGGCTCCGGACAACTCTTCTCATCTTATGGTCCAGGTCTCAAGCTCTACAAAGATTCGCCGATTACTCAAGTTGGGATCAGAGTCGAACGGTCACTTCTCGATGCGAAGCTTGCGAAACGGTTCCATGAGATGCTTGAGTCTGGTTTACTTGCTGAGGTGGAAAGTCTGTTGGGTCAGTCAGGTGGGTTTTCTGTGACCGCTGGTCAGGCTGTTGGCTACAAAGATTTGACACTCTATTTGCGAGGTGAGTGCAGTTTTGATGAGGCGGTGGAGAATGCTGTTAGGGCCACTCGACGTCTAGCACGACGACAGGAACGCTGGTTTCGACGAGATCCTCGTATTGTTTGGTTTACGGTTGGAGACGACCCGTTTTCCGCTCTTGACGAGCTTCTAGCGGTGTATGACGGTTGTTCAGCTTGAGCATTCGCAAACCGAAGGTGGCGGAAGCCGTTCTGTGCGCGAGACTGCAATAGTGAAGTTAAGTCACTACGAGTCCCTTGGGAATGATTTTCTCATTGTTTTTTGCGATGAGGTTCCGGGAGATGCTGCTGACCAGGCGCGCTTGTACTGTGATCGCGCTGGTGGGATTGGTGCTGATGGTCTTATTTATGGGACGCCTTCTCTAGTGAAAAATCGCCTCTACTTCAATTTGTTTAATAGCGATGGAAGTCCAGCAGAAGTTAGTGGAAATGGATTGAATTGTTTTGCTCAGGCCATTGCTAGAGGGAGAGGGGTTACTCATATCGATCTTACTGTTGACACAGTGGCTGGAGCTCGTCGAATCATGGCTAAGAGTGGCTTGTCTTTAGGAGAAGCGGAAGCGACCGTCGAGATGGGGCCTGGATCGCCTGGCCCAAGTGCAAAAGATCTCGAATTGGATCGTGCTGGAGTTGTTGCTGTCCGCTATGACACAGTAGATCTTGGCAATCCACATCTGGTGATACAGGTTGATGATGTTGATGAGGTTGATCTTGGGCAAGCTGGTCCCATTTTAGAAGCGTTTTTTTCTCCGGTTGGCTGCAATATACATGTGCTAGATCACATCAATTCTGGTGAAATCCGTCTACGTCCCTGGGAGCGGGGAGCTGGGTTAACTCAGGCATGTGGGAGCGGGGCGTGTGCCGGGGCGTATCTCGCGGAAAGATGGGGTTTGGCTGAATCGATGGTTAAGGTCGTCATGCCCGGAGGAGTTGCTGTCGTGCATATGGGTTCTACCTTGGCCTTGTCGGGTCCGACTCTCCATATCGGCGATTACGAGGTATCTGATGCCTGAACGACTTGTCCCGGTACAGGCTTCTCATCGTGGGGCATTTGGTGAGTTTGGTGGAGAGAGCCGAGGGTTAATTGACCGTACCTTCAGAGAACGAATAGTTCTGGCCGGTGTGGTTCTTGGTCGCGATGATCCTGATCGGGTAGATGCTTCCATGAAGGAGCTAGCTCAACTTGTGGATACTGCTGGTGCGGACCCAGTGGCTTCAGTACTTCAACAACGTGAGGCACCGGATATTGCGACCTACGTAGGAAGTGGCAAGGCCGCTGAGATCCGAGACCTATCCGAACAGCACGATGCTGATACCGTAGTATTTGATAACGAACTTACTCCAGCCCAGCAGGGTAATCTTGAAACTATCTTGAATCGTTCTGCTCTTGACAGGACAGCCGTCATTCTCGATATCTTCGCTCAGAATGCCAGCAGTCTTGAGGGTCGTTCTCAAGTCGAGTTAGCGCAGCTTCGTTATCGTCTTCCCCGGTTACGAAGTTTAGGACGTACCTTTAGTCAGCAGGCTGGAGGTATAGGGACTCGAGGACCCGGGGAGACTCAGTTGGAAGTGGACCGCCGGCGCCTTATGAGTCGTATTCGGAAGCTTGAACAGGACTTAGCGCGTATTAGGCGTAACCGTGCCACGCAGTCTAAGGCGAGGCGCCGTACGAGTAATCGCTCCGTGGCAATTGTGGGTTATACGAACGCGGGCAAATCGACACTGCTGAACTGCATGACGGATGCCAATGTTCTTGTTGGGGACCGTTTATTCGCTACGCTTGACGCGACTACGCGGAGGCTTCAGTTACCAGGTGGCGAGGCTTTTTATTTTACGGACACGGTTGGATTCGTCCGCAAGTTGCCTCACCAGCTTGTAGAAGCGTTTCGTTCAACTTTGGACGTTATTGTCGAAGCAGATTTGTTGGTCCATGTTGTTGACGCTTCTGCTTTAGATCCATATGGGGATATTGAGGCTGTGCGCTCTGTATTAGAAGAGATTGGGGCTGGTGAAATACCCGAACTCTATGTTTTCAACAAATCGGATATTGATCCACAAATTGCTAAATGGCTGGTAGAGCGTGAGGAGAGTGCGATTGCCGTTTCTGCTCGTACGGGTGAAGGCATTGATGCTTTGTTAAGGATGGTCGGCGGCAGACTGCGTTCTGCTACAAGTGAAGTTTGTCTCGAGGTGCCGTTTGACCGTGGCGATATCCTGGCTATGGCCTATCGAGAAGGCCAGGTAATCCAAGAAACATCTCACTCTGCGGGTTGGTGTCTTAAGGTCCGCCTTGATGAAGGTTCTCTAGGTCGCCTTACCGAATTTGTCAGCAATGAGTCAGTCTCATGAGATCTCCAACTTTTATACCGCCGCCCTATGGTTTCGATCTTCTGGAAGATTTACGTACGGCGGCAGAGCTGCATCCAGGAGGAGCGGTAGATCTTTCTGTTGGGACGCCATGCGACCCAGTACCGGATGTTGTTATAGAAGCCTTGAAATCCATTGATGCAGATTCGATGAGACCATATCCGGCTTCTGCTGGAGATCGCAGTCTCCTCAACGCTGTATGTCAGTGGTTAGGTGGACGGTTCTCTCTGTCGATCTCACCTGAAGCGGTAGGTGCTTGTGTTGGAACTAAGGAGTTGGTGGTTGGAATGCCACAAGCTCTTCGATTACGTGATCCAGGTAGAGACACAATTCTGTTTCCCGAGATTTCCTATATCTCCTATGCAATGGGGGCAGAGTTAGCTGGTTGTCGTGCCGTTCCTGTACCTGTTGATGAGGCCTGGCGTATGGATCTTTCTCAGATTGATGAGAGCGATGCCGAGCGTTCTATCGCAATTTGGAACAATACTCCAGCAAATCCCACCGGCGCTATTGATGATTTGGGTGCGATCGCAGATTGGGGTAGAGAGCGGGGTATAACAGTCCTTAGTGATGAATGTTATGCAGAATTTACTTGGGCCGGTGCTGCTCGAACAATCCTGAAAGATGGCCTCGACGGCGTTCTTGCCGTTCATTCTCTATCCAAGCGTTCTAATTTGGCGGGATTACGCGTTGGGTTTTATGCGGGTGATCCAGACTTAGTAACTTACCTACGTGGATTGAGAAGACACCAAGGACTAATGATTTCTGGGTTTCTTCAGACTATTGCTGTTGCCGTGTTGTCTGACCAAAGTCATGTTTCTGTTCAGGCTGAGATCTATCGGCGTCGTCTCGAGAACTTGATTCATTTACTAGGTATGGCTGGTATTGAAGCCACGTTTCCAGACGGTGGTTTTTATCTTTGGGTAAGAGCCCCGAGCGGAGATGCCTGGGAGTTAGCTCGTTTTCTCGCTGAAGTGGCTGGAATCGTGGTGTGTCCTGGTGAGCTTTTTGGAACAGGAGGAAGTCACTATGTCCGAATCGCTGCGGTGGGAACTGATGAGAAACTGGGACTAGTCAAAGAACGTTTAGATTTGCTATAGCGGCGGCTTTAGATGTGTAAAATTTTACTAGTGTAAGAGGCATCGGTCTGTAGCCTGTGACTTATGTTGGACCTTAAGACACGTATCGAAGATCTTTGGGAGAATCGGGACTCACTGGATTCTCAGGATCAATCAGTAAACACTTCTATTTTGGAGGCGATATCCCTCCTCGATAGTGGTGAACAGAGGGTTGCCGAAATGGATGACGGTGAAGTTGTTGTCCATGAGTGGTTGAAGTTCGCAATACTTTTGCTTTTTAAGCAATCTCAGATGGAGACTCTTGAGGTTGGTCCGTTTGAGTTTGTAGACAAAATTCCACTGAAAAAAGATTTTGCTACCAAGGGTGTAAGGGTGGTACCAGGTGCGCAGGCACGTTGGGGTAGCTATCAGGGCCCTGGCGTTGTATTGATGCCGAGTTATACAAACATAGGAGCGTATGTTGATGCCGGCACGATGGTTGACACCTGGGCGACGGTTGGTTCCTGTGCCCAGATAGGACGCAACGTTCACCTATCTGGTGGTGTGGGTATTGGTGGCGTATTGGAACCTCCTAACGCTGTGCCTGTGATAGTCGGTGATGAATGTCTGATTGGTAGCCGCTGCATAGTGGCTGAGGGAGCCCGGGTGGGGAACGGTGTCGTGCTCGGTGCTGGTGCTGTTCTCACAGGATCGATTCCCGTCATTGACGCGGCGACTGGGGAGGAATTAGGGCGGGGGGAGATACCACCGTGGTGTGTGGCTGTTCAGGCCACCCGTAGCAGGTCGTTTCCCGGAGGGGATTTTGGATTGCCTTGTGTCCTTGTTCTACGGTATTTAGATGAGGGAGAACGTCATGACAAGTCGACCCTCAACGAAATATTGCGTACGCATGGTGTGACCACCTAGCGAACTTGTCAACGTTTGATGAATAGTGAACTTATGAAAGACCTCTTATTAAGCACCGCCGAGCTTGTTGATATTCCGTCTGTGAGTTTCAGCGAGGCTGCTTTGGTGTCTTACCTTGAAGAAGATTTACGTAGTATCCCTGGTCTTACGGTTGAGCGGCTTGGGGACAACCTGGTTGCCCGAACTGAACTTGGGCGGTCACTCAGATTGATACTGGCTGGTCATACTGACACCGTTCCGGGAGATTCAAGTGCTGGGCCGCGGATCGACGGGGACACTCTTTGGGGTTTAGGAGCGGCTGATATGAAGGGTGGTCTTGCCGTCATGCTTGAGTTAGCTCATAGCATTATTGAACCCCCTGTCGATGTAACATGGATCTTTTATGCTCGAGAGGAAATTGCACGGGAACACAGTGGCTTGTTGGAATTGTCTTCTTTGAATCCCGCGTTGCTTCGTGGTGATCTGGCTATTCTCGGTGAGCCTACAGGTGGGGTTATCGAAGCCGGTTGCCAGGGGACGATGAGATTTGAGGTCATATTCCGGGGAAGACGGGCGCACTCTGCTAGGCCGTGGATGGGGCGGAATGCCATTCATCGAGCCGGCGCACTTCTTTCTGCACTGGACTTTTACGAATATCGAGAACCTTGTATTGAGGGTTGTCATTATAGGGAGGCGCTTCAGGCGGTTCGTGTGGAGGGGGGCATAGCGGGCAATGTAGTGCCTGACGAAACTATGGTTCAGCTCAACCATCGTTATGCCCCTGATCGAACTGGTGAGGAGGCGGAGTCCCATGTCAGGACAGTTCTTTCACCGTTCCTGGAGCCAGATGATACAGTCGAGTTGGTTGATCACGGAGCCGCGTCGATGCCTCAGTTGGGGAGTCCTTTACTGGCTCGATTGATCGGGGATTCCGGTCTTGATGTGCGTGCCAAACTTGGCTGGACTGATGTGGCTTTTTTTGCAGAGAACGGTGTGCCGGCAGTGAACCTAGGTCCTGGTGACCCAGTACT